>OLSG01001651.1_pt1 | contig 21843 bp, 19 predicted proteins | sample 1673041 | NCBI WGS metagenome assembly OLSG01 (sample SAMEA3136749, study PRJEB25190) | human gut metagenome | reverse complement strand
CCAGAGCCAGCAGGGCGCTGCCCTTGTCCACACCGGCAGCGGTCACTTCAATGTTGTCCGGCGAGCCCTGCACCACCTCCACGCCCGGGATGGCCTGAAATCCCGGCAGAGCGGCGGCGGTCTTTTCGATGCTGTCAAAGAACATGCACAGCTTCTCGATCTCGTGGGCGTGGCGGGACATCCAGCCCTCGATGCCGGGGATGACGGTAAAGCGGCCGTCGGTCAGGTCCTGCCGGGCCTCGGAGGAGAGAAAGTGGGTGGTGCGGGAGGCAAGCTTTGCGATGCCATCCGGCGTTTTGATGGCAAGACCATCGCAGAACACGCTCAGTTCACCATCGTACTGCTGGAACAGGGCAAAGACCTCCCGCGCAGTCTCCGTCGGCATCAGACGGTGCAGCAGGCAGGTGGGCTCACTGGTATGGCGCTGGGCGGCATTGGAGTAGCGGCTGTATACAGCACCCATGGGGTCGTCACCCAGATCCCACACGGCCGCACCGTTGGAGGTGATGGCATACCGGATGCCGGGCAGCTTTGCCACCACAGGCGGCAGGCTGGCCAGCGGACGGCCGGTGGCAGGCACCACGGCTACGCCGTGCGCCACAGCGCGGGCGATGGCTTCGCGGGTGGCAGGGGTGACTTCGTTGTTCCGGCTCAGCAGAGTGCCGTCCAGATCCAGCGCAACAAGGCGGACAGAAGGAAAGCTTTGCAACATAAAGGCTCCTTTTATAATCAGTACAATTTCCACAGGAAAAAGCTCTCTGTCTATTTTATCGCACCGCAGGAGTTTGCGCAAGATGGCGGGATGTGGTATAATCATACGTCAACACATTGAAATTATAGGAGAAATACCATGAATCGCAAGCAGCTGCGGGCCCAGTGCCGCCCGCATTTGTGGTTTCAGCTGTACTGGGTGGTGTACCTCATCTGGTTCTTCTGGCTGGACCTTACCATCACAGATCCCAAATACATCATCCACAGCAGGATCGACGACCGGATCCCCTTCAATGAGTGGTTCATCTTTCCGTATTGCAGCTGGTTTCTGCTGCTGGCCGGGGTGACGGCGCTGCTGTGGTGGTGCGACACCCAAAGCTATGATAAGCTCTGCCTGACCATGTTCTCGGGCATGACCTTCTGCCTGATCCTCTATATGCTGCTGCCGAATGGCTTGGAACTGCGCCCCACGGCAGAGGCGATAGGACGCAGCAACATTGCCATGAGCATCCTGAATCTGATCTGGAAGGCGGATGCATCGGTGAACGTGTGCCCGTCCATCCACTGCCAGAGCTCGGCCTGCATGGCACTGGCCTTCACCAACAGCCGTCTGGCAAAGGACCGCCCGGCCCTGAAAGTGCTGGCATGGGTGTGGGCGGCGCTGATCTGCGCTTCCACGGTGTTCACCAAACAGCACTCCATCATAGATGTGGTGTGCGGTCTGGCCGTGGCCTTCGTGTGGGTGCCGGTGGTGTACCGCCCTGCAGGAAAATGACCAAAAGCCCCCGGCCGGGGGCTTTTCTTGCGCACGGGCGCGGACAAATGGACAAAACAGAGAAAAAAATGGGCGATTTTTAGTTGCCGTTACACTTGACAGCCGCCAGCAGGTTGGGTAATATGGTCTTACAACTTCAATACTAGTATATCAATTCTTCACCCTGAAGGGAGAGAGACCGTATGGCATCACTGAGTGCGCGCGAAATGGCCTACCAGACCCTCCGCAGCCGGATCATCACCATGGAACTCAAGCCCGGCGACCCACTGAATGACCGTGAACTGGCAGAGGAGCTTGGCATCAGCCGCACCCCCATGCGGGAGGCACTGCTGATGCTCAATCTGGCCCGCATGGTGGACATCAAGCCCCAGAGCGGGACCCATGTGGCACCCATCAATCTGCGGCTGATGGAAATGGAGCAGTTTGCCCGCTTTACGCTGGAAAAGGAGATCCTGAACCGGCTGCGCGGCCATGTGACGCCCCAGCAGGAAGCGGAATACCGCAGGAACATCGAGGACTACCGCGTGCTGGAAGCAGACCTGACCCAGCCTGACCGCCCCACCCGGCTGCTGGAGCTGGACAATGCGTTCCACCGCAGATCCTTTGAGCTGATCGGGATGGCGGCGCACTATGACTACATGCTTGCCAGTCTGCAGCATGTGGAGCGCATCCGCAAGTTCAGCCTGCAGACCGAGGAGAACAAGTCGGTGTGCGCCACCCATACAGCGATCCTGGAAGCGCTGCTGCACGGCAGCCCGGACGATGTGAGTGAAGCACTGGAAAGCCACCTGAGCCGGTACAAGCAGTCGGTGGCGCAGGCACGCAGCATCCATCCGGAATACTTTATCGATGAATGACAAGCCGGGAGGGCCTGCTGCGAAGGCAGGCCCTCTTTTGTGCGAAAATATAAAACATTTGAATCACTTGAATCCAGTTATTGACCGAAACAGCGTTTTGCGGTAAAATCGGAGTACAACAGGGCATGGCATCATGCCGGTTCCCGATGCAGCGTGCCGGTGGGTACGGCTGCGTGATCCTTTGAAAGACAGGAGGTCTTATACGATGAAGGCCAAACGATTGATATCCTTTGTGCTGGCAGCGGCATTCATGCTCAGCGCAGCAGCAACACCGGTGTTCGCCGCCGCCGCACTGCCGCAGCAGACCGCAGCAGTGGAACAGGAAAACGGAATAGTGTCCATCCGGATCAAGGCTACGGGCAACCTTGTCTATGGTTCGGATTATAAACTGGAAGTGCAGACCACCCCTGCCGATACCCAGTATATCGGTGTCGTTGTGGGTATTGGCGGCGAGGCAAACGGCTATGTGACGCTGATGCTCTCAGATAAGATCCGCACCCTGCTCAAAATGATCCCCCTGCCGCGGGTGATGTCCAAGACGCCGGATCAGGTGGAAGAGTTCAATGTGTACAATTACCTCAAGCAGCTGATCGACGGCAACGATGTCAGCGTGCTGCTGCGGGTGGCCGATGAGGTCGTCTCGGTGATGGATGTGCTGCACTTCTATGTGCCCACCATCGATCAGGTGTCCAACGGCCTGCGTCTTGCACTGAACCTGATCCGCAAGTATCTGCCGGAGGGGGCATTCAGCCGCATTTATCTGGACGAGCAGCCGGTGGATTCCGGCAACTATGTGGCGGGTGCGCTGGCGCTGGAAAGCAGCGATATGAACACGGCAGGCTTTGCCATGTTCCGCATCAAGCCCAAGCGCGACGGTGTGCGCATGTACTGGGCCCAGCAGGCAGAACAGGCAATGACCGCCGAAGAACTGGAAGCCTTCAACGAAGCAGCCGTGCTGGAGGTGGATGGTCAGGTGGTGCCCACCGACAAGATCCGCTATACCTATAAAAAACAGGGCTGGTTCACCGAGAGCACCAGCGAGCTGCCCACCAAGCCGGGCACCTATACGCAGACGGCAGAGATCGGCGGCAACTACAACTGCAGCAAGATCAGCCGCAATATCATCGTAAAGTAATGCTGTAACAAAAACAAGGCCCCGCACCTTTTAGGTGCGGGGCCTTGCTGTATCCTGCGGAAAAAATGGATCACATGCGGAACCGGAAGGCCCAGCCGCCGCAGCAGCAGTTGCACAACAGGTTCAGCAGGATCATGCTCCAGCACCACTGCATCAGGCCGCCGGGGCGTGCGTAGGTGGTCTGGGTGGTGCGGTAGGTCTGGCCGGGGTTCTGCATCCGGCGCAGGTGCATCTGGTATTCGGTGTTATTGGGGTCCAGCTGCACGGCGCGGCGGGCATCCTGCAGCGCGTCGATGCTGTTGCCCAGGCCCTGATTGGCCAGCGAGGAAAGATAGTACCACCGGGCATTGCGGGCGGTCATGCCGTCCAGCACGCGGCGTGCCTCGGCGTAGCGGCCATTCACCACAAAGTTGCGGGCTGCCTGCATCTCGGGCGAATCGCTGCCGCTGTAGCTGGCACCGCTCTGCTGGCTGTAGCCGTTGAACCCAAAGCCGAACCCGAAGGGGTCAAAACCATCGAAGCCGTCAAACCCGTAGTTCTGCTGGCTGTAGCCCTGCTGGGAGCCGCCATAGCTCTGCTGACGGTAGCCGCCATAGGGATTGCCGCCCATCTGGGGGCCGGTCTCGCCCTTGGTGATGGCATCGTAGGCGGCCTGCACCTCCTTGAAGTGCTCCTCGGCGGTGGGGTCGTTGGGGTTCAAATCGGGGTGCCAGCGCTTGCATTTGGCGCGGTATGCTTTTTTGATCTCTTCGTCGCTTGCGCCGCGCTGAATGCCCAGCACCTCATACGGATCTCTCATGGATATACTTCCTCACGTCTCATTTCGCGCGGCCGCAATGCCGCACAATACTCTATAGTCTACCGTATCGTCGTGGAAAAATCAAGTGGATGCTTCGGCATCCCGGCCGGAACGCTTTGCATTGTTGCAGTTGTACTTCAGCCATACGCCGGAATACAGGATGTTGCGCAGCAGGTCGGCGTCCTCCACGCAGGGCAGGCGCTCAAAACATTTGGCACAGCGTGCCAGCAGCAACTCAAAAATTTCCCGCATCTCTTCCTCGTAGCCGGGCTGCTCGCTCATGGTTTTGAGGGGATTGTAGGCGCCCTTCCGCTTGTCGCGGGCCAGATCGTCGTAGGCGTCCATCAGATAGATGAACTTGCCCAGATGGAAGCCCAGACTGCGCAGCTCCGGCGACCAGTGGTCCTGCTTGTAGTCGAACAATTCGGCCATCAGCTCGCCAAAGCAGCCGGACACGGCGTCCAGGTCCTCGCTGCCGGCGGCTTCGTATTCTGCAAGCCGGGCCAGACAGCTGCGGATGGCGGCACACTGCCGGGGCCAGCGGGCTTCGGCGTCGGTGCGGCAGCCGGACAGCAGTTTTTCATAGCCGAGGCCCAGCAGGTTGTGGTCATCCTTCCATTTGTCCTCGGCATTGTAGTAATGCAGCGCCACGCTCAGGTCGGCACAGTAGTCGGTGGGGCCGCTGGACCGCCAGTTCACGCCGTGCAGCGGGTGCACCGGGCAGCGGCTGCATCCGGTGGAAAGTTCGCTCTCACCCTCATACAGGCTGCACAGCAGCAGGTCCAGAAAGGTGAGATCGTAGCTCAGCGTAAACCGCCCCCGCAGCCCGTGCAGCGCGTCGATGCGGCGGCATAGCCCGCAGTAGGCGGTGCGGTAGCGCGCCTGCGCCTCCGGGGAGAGGGCGGTGTGGTTCGGGATCACATATCCAAACATGGCTCAACTCTTTTTGATGAACTGGGTGCCGCAGCGGGGGCAGGAGATCTGGATGCGGCCACGGCCCCGGGGCACCCGAAGCTTCTGGCGGCACTTGGGGCAGCGGTAGTAGTGGTAGAGCTTGCGGTTGGCCCACTGATCTTTCAGACCACGGAACTTGCCGTCCACCCGATCTTTCAGGGTGTAGTAGCGGTAGTTCTCCTCCGTGCGCTTGGAGATATTGCGGCTCAGGGATCGGTAATAGCAGAGGATCAGCAGCACCAGACCCAGCCAGGTGAACAGGCTGATGCGGGTGAGCAGGGAGATGAGCAGCATCACGATGGAGGCGATGCTCAGAGCCTGATTCAACCCATCGGTGCCGTAGCGGCCGACCATGAACTGACGGAATTTTTCTCTCATACGATCAAGTCCTTTTCGTTGTCAAAACAGCGGCTGAGCGCTGCCGTGGTATTCCTTGTTTTTAGCATACCAGTCATCCATGATAAAACTTTGAACAGACTGCAAATCTATCATGAAAGGGACCGGATTTTACTCCCGGCAGCGGATGGTCAGATAGGCTTCGGTGTCCAGCGCACCCTCCATGCGGCAGTGCAGCACGGCCCGCCCGGCCTCGCCGGTGGTGGCCAGATAGGTGCCGCCCATGCCGCCCCGCAGCGGTACGACGGCAGGCCCCAGGATCTTCACGGGGCCTTCGGTGCGCAGCTGCACGGCCTCGCCGCAGTAGGGCAGCAGGTTGCCGTTCTGGTCGATGGCGCGCAGGCTCACGGCAGCGCAGTCCCAGGTGGGGCCGTCGGTCAGGATGGGGTTGTGCACCACGCATTCCAGCCGGACGCTCTGCACCGGCTCCCGCACCACGGTGCGCACCGCCCGGCCGTGCCAGACGGCCTCAAAGCGGTATTCGGCGGCGGGGCTGCCCAGCACGCCGATGTACTTGTAGTACATCCGCAGCACATCGTTCCAGCCCAGCCGCAGCGAGAGCATCCGTGCCCGGGACAGGGGCGAAGGCTCCATGGCGTCCCGGCGCAGCTCGTTCAGGATGGCAGCTACCTGCAAGGCAGAAGAATGGTCCATCCCCTCATATTTTTCCAGCAGGGAACCCACAAAGTCGTTGATCTCAATGGGCGGGTGCGGCAGCGCCGCAAACCGGCCGCGCCGGTCGGGGGCAAATTCGGCCACGAAGTCATTGCCGCGGTACAGACGCACGCTCTCGGCGTTGGTGAACACCCAGCAGGCCCCCGGTACCCCGCCAGGCAGGTCCCCCAGTGCCATGGCGGAAGAGACTTCCAGCACGATGTCCGAAGGAGCGCGGGGCGTTTTCTGGCTGGCGTACACGGCGGCGGAGAGTTTCGGGTTGCGGAACAGATCCATCACGCCGTGGTAGCAGATGCGGTCGCCGCTGCCGAATTCCCGGTGGGTGTTGTAGTCGGCCAGGCACCAGCCAAAGCTGCCGGCCACGCCCTGCTGGGCAATGGAATCGTTGAGCACGGCGGCAAAATGCAGGGCCTGCACCAGCCGGTGGGCCTCATCGTCAAAGGGCTTGGCCGGGAAGTTCTGCCCGCCGAACTCGCTGATGAGGTAGCCCTTGCGGGTGTCCGGGGTGACGGAGGCGCGGGCCTCACAGGCGGGGCCTCGGCCCCGGTAGGAATAATCGTTGTAGGCGTACACATCCTCCAGCAGCTGCTCGCGGCGGCGGATATGGGCACCCGCCGTGGGGCGGGTGGGGTCCAGCCGATGGATGGCCTCGTTGGTGCGCTTGTAAAAGGCTTCATCATCGGGGCTGCCGTTGACCCGTGCACCCCACAAAAACACACTGGGATGGTTGCGGCACTGGCACACCATCTCCCGGCAGTTCTGCAGGGCCTGCGCCTTCCAGGCTTCGTCGCCGATGTGCTGCCAGCCGGGCATTTCGGTGAACACCAGCAGGCCCAGCTCGTCGCAGGCATCCAGGAAGGCCGGGCTCTGGGGGTAGTGGCTGGTGCGCACGGCATTGCAGCCCAGGTCCTTTTTGATGAACTGGGCATCCAGCCGCTGCAGGCTGTCCGGCATGGCGTAGCCCTGATAGGCGTAGCTCTGGTGCCGGTTGATGCCCCGCAGCACCACCCGCTGGCCGTTCAGGTACAGGCCACCGGCCACGAACTGGACCGTGCGGAAGCCGAACCGGACCGTCTTTTCGTCCAGCACCCGGTCGGGCAGACCGCTGGTGCCGGGACGGATGAGCTTTACGGTAAGAGTGTACAGGGTGGGGTGCTCAATGCTCCACGGATGCACCCCGTTCAGGGTGCCGGTGATGGGCAGGGCAAGTTCCCCACGGTAGACAGCCCGGCTTCCGGCGGGGCTGCGGATCTCGGCCTGCAGGGTGCAGCCCACCGTCTCGCCCACCGTGGCGGTGTAAATGCGAAAGTCGCCTTCGGCCCGGGCCTCTACGAACACATCCCGCAGGTAGGCGGGCTCCTTGATGTCCAGACTTACGGCACGGTAGATGCCGCCGTAGGTCAGGTAGTCGATGGAACCGCCGAAAGGCGGGATGTTCAGGTCCTCGCGGCTGTCGCAGCGCACAGCCACGACATTCTTCTTGCCCAGATGCAGGGCGCTGGTCAGGTCCACCGTAAAGGCGGTGTAGCCGCAGCCGTGGTGGAACAGCCGCCGCCCGTTGCAGAATACGGTGGCGTCGTGGGCGATGGCTCCGAAGGTGAGCAGGACGGTGCGGCCTGCCCATTCGGCAGGGGCAAAGAACTCCCGGCGGTAGCCGCACAGGCGCTGGTGGTCGTTCTCGTTGCAATAGTTGTAGGGCAGGGCCTTGACCGTGTGCGGGATGCGCACCGACTCCAGCTCCAGTCCGGTGCATTCCGGGCGCACCAGCGCGGGGTCGAAGGTGGGGCAAAACAGCCAGCCGTCGTTCCAGTCGTAGTGTTCCATAGTCGGGTCTCCGTCCATAGCAAAGTTACTTTACTTCTTATAGTAGCACAAAGTTATGAACGAAAAAAGCATCTCCCGCCCTTTTTGTACACCTTTTGGGCAGCAGAAGGGGAAGAGTGCTGTCTAAAACAACAAATGCTCCCCCGGAATGGGGGAGCATACTGCTCAGCGGATGAAGTTCGTCATGGGGCGGGGCGGGTTCTGCGGGTGGTCGAACCCGGCAGCCTTGCCGGCCTCAATGCAGTGCAGCAGCCAGGCCATGTTGCGGCCCAGCTCCTGCATCACAGCGCAGCCCTCGGCGTCCTGCAGCACCTGCTCGGCATTGGAGCCGTGCACCATGGCCCAGTAGGAGCCGTTGACCAGCGGCATGTGGAAGAACTGCGGGTACTTGACCAGCTGGTCCAGTGTGGTGGTGGTGCCGGCGCGGCGGGCCGAGCAGCAGATGGCGGCGGGCTTGTAGGCCAGATATTTGCCGCCTGCATAGGACAGCCGGTCCATGAAGCTGGTCATGTTGCCGGAAGCCGAGGCGTAGTGCACCGGGCTGCCAAACACGAAGCCGTCGGCGGTCTTTGCCTTTTCAATGGCCTCGTTGACCACGCCGCCGAACACGCAGCCATTGCCGCTGCGGCAGCCGCCGCAGCCGATGCAGCCGCCCACCGGCTTGCCGCCGACGTGCAGGATCTCGGTGTCGATACCGGCCTTGTTCAGCTCCCCGGCGATCAGGGACAGGGCGGTGTAGGTGCAGCCCTTTTCGTGGGGGCTGCCGTTGATGAGCAGAACGTTCATAAAAATACTCTCCTTTGGTCCAGAATGCGCCGCAAAATGCCCGGCGCCTGTGCGATACTCTGATTGTAGCACAAAGCCTCCGGGCGTGCAATGCGCCCCGGTACTTGACAAGAATGCACGGTTTGATGATAATAAGAAGAACCAGAAGAGGATATGCAGCGCCGGGCGAGGCTATGCGAGCGCGCCCGGCCGACCAGAAGGAGGTCAAATCATGCGCGTGATCGCAGGAGAAGCCCGGGGACGGCGTCTGGAAGCCCTGCCCGGGACGGACGTGACCCGGCCCACCCTTTCGCAGGTGAAGGAGGCCATGTTCAGCATTGTACAGTTCGACCTGCCGGGCGCGCGGGTGCTGGACCTGTATGCCGGCAGCGGACAGCTGGGCATCGAGGCGCTGAGCCGCGGCGCGGCCCGGTGCGTGTTCCTGGATGAGAACCGCGAGGCGGTGAACATCGTGATGCGCAACTGCAAGACCTGCGGCGTGTTCGACCGCAGCCGGGTCAATGTGGGCGAGGCCGCCCGGTATCTGTCGGCCTGCCGGGAGCAGTTCGACGTGGTGCTGCTGGATCCGCCGTTCCGGGGCGGTACGCTGGAAAAGATCCTGCCGGCGGTGGACAAGTGCACCGCACCCGGCGGCACTGTGCTGTGCGAGAGCGAAACGGGCCTTGTGCTGCCGGCACAGGTGGGCGGCCTGACCCTGCAGAAGCAGTATAAGTATGGCAAGGTGCTGCTGTGGAAATATACGAAGCCCATGCAGCAGGAGGGGGAAGCACTATGAACGTGAACGAGCTTTTGGACACCATTGAAGATACGCTGGAAGAGAGCACCAGCATGCCGCTGTCCGGCGGCAAGCGTCTGGTGGACGTGGAAAAGGTCCGGGATTATCTGGATGATATCCGCGCAAACCTGCCCGGCGAGCTGCGGCAGGCCCAGCAGATCGTGAACGACCGTGCCCAGATCGTGGACACGGCCAATGCACAGGCTCAGGCCATCGTGAAGAAGGCCGAGGAGCGCGCCCGCATCCTGGTGAGCGATGCCGAGATCGTGAAAGCCGCCCAGCAGCGCGCCGCCGAGATCACCGCCGCTGCCCAGAGCGAGTCGCGCACGCTGCGTCAGACCGTGACCGACTACTGCGACAACATGCTCAAGACCACGGAAGAGGCGATGGTGGAGAATGCCGCACAGGTAAAGAACGTGCGCGCCAACCTGCGCCAGAACGCCAAGAAAAACGGCTGATTTCCACACAAATTACACACATGGCAAAATGATGCGTCCCTGCAGGCAAAAATGACGGCCCGCAGGGACTTTTTTTGTGACATTTTGCCGCAAAAACAGGGACAAAAAACCTTGCAATCGGGGGCTTGATTTGCTACAATAAATGTGTGTCAGTGGGGCAAAGTGGGTAAAAGTAGGGCAAAGGCCCTCTCCACAGCCCCGAAAGGGGGCAGGCAGCATGTTCTTTGGCCGGTATGACTATACCATCGACGCCAAAGGGCGGCTGAACTTCCCCGCAAAGTTCCGCGACGCCATGGGCGAGAGCTTCGTGGTGCTGGAATGGGTGGACAACTGCCTGTTCGTGCTGCCGCTGCCCGAGGTGGAAAAGCTGGCGGAAAAGCTGGAGGCCGACGAGCTGATGGACAGCTGGGAGGTGTCCGGTGATCTGTTCAGCACCGCCTGCGAGGTGGTGCCGGACAAGCAGGGACGCATCCTTCTGCCGGCAGAGCTGCGCAGCTATGCCGGGCTGGAAAAGGATGTGACCATCATCGGCAACCGCAACCACGCCGAGATCTGGGCCACCGACGTCTGGAACGCCCGCCGCGCGGCGGTGAGCAATGAGCAGCGTGCAGCCCGGCTGCGCAGCCTGCACATCTGACATAAGAATTCTGCAAGAGAGAAAGGAGGCCGTGCCAATGGCTTCAGAAGAAAACGTGCCCTTTGACCCGACCTCATTTGAGCATATCCCGGTTCTGTTGAACGAATGCCTGGAAGGGCTGGCCATCGACCCGGCGGGCACCTATCTGGACGGCACCGCAGGCGGTGCGGGCCACTCCCGCCAGATCGCCCTGCGGCTGGACGCTGCAAAGGGCGGGCGGCTGATCTCGCTGGATCAGGACCCCGATGCCGTGCAGACGGCCCGGGCCCGTCTGGCCGGGCTGCCGGCCACCGTGGTGCAGATCAACTTCCGCTACGCCGGGCAGGCGCTGGAAGAGCTGGGCATCGACAAGATTAACGGTGCACTGCTGGATCTGGGCGTTTCCAGCCACCAGCTGGACGATGCGGCCCGGGGCTTTTCCTACCGGGCAGATGCACCGCTGGACATGCGGATGAGCCAGCAGGGTGAGACGGCGGCAGATCTGGTGAACACCCTCAGCCGTGAGGACCTGGCCCGCATCCTGCGGGACTACGGCGAAGAACCCTTTGCCTGGCAGATCGCCGGCAAGATCGAGGAAGCGCGGGAGAACGCGCCCATCGAGACCACTTTGCAGCTGGCCGACATTGTGGCCAGCGCCATGCCGCCGGCGGAGCGGCGCAAGAACAAGAACCCGTCCCGCCGCACCTTTCAGGCGCTGCGCATTGCCGTGAACCATGAGCTGGATGCGCTGGAAGAGGGGCTGGACACCATTTTCGAGCATCTTGCGCCCGGCGGGCGGCTGTGCGTGATCACCTTCCACTCGCTGGAGGACCGGCTGGTGAAAAACAAGTTCCGCCGCTGGGCCACGGCCTGCACCTGCCCGCCGGAGTTCCCGGTGTGTGTGTGCGGCGGCAAGGCCAAGGCAAAGCTCATTACCCGCAAACCCATTGAAGCCAACACGCAGGAGCTGGAAGAAAACCGGCGCAGCCGGTCGGCTCATCTGCGTGTGTTGGAAAAGTGCTGAGAGATGCCGCAGGCATCCTGTGAGGAGGAGAGGAAACCATGGGTCAGGCAGCATACGATTACAACACCGCGCGGCGCAGAAAAGTGCCGCAGACACAGCGCAAGACCGCATTGCGCGTGGAAAAGGGCGGCAAGCGCCGTCTTTCGCCGCTGCAGGCGGCGCTGCGCAATGCCATGCATCTGGTGGCGGCAGCCCTGCTCACCGGGTTTGCCATCAGCCTGCTGATGAGCGAGGCCCAGCTGGTGGAGCTGAATGATCAGATCCAGGACGCCAAGGCCCAGCTGGTGAGCGCCCAGAGCCAGTACACCTACTACAACAGCACCCTGAACAGCAAGACCAACATCACCAGCGTGGAAGAAGCGGCCAGCCGTCTGGGTCTGATGAAGATCGACCCCAGCCAGATCACCTACATCCGGCTGAACGAGTCCGGTGCGCTGGAGCGTCAGCAGTCCCCTGTGCGGCAGTGGACCAGTTTCATCTACAACGGTGCCGTGACCATTCTGGGCACCGTAAAATAACATCAAAACGGGAAAGCGTGCGGCAGCGCACGCTTTTTCGGTTTTTAGCCGGTCCGGGGCAGCCGCCGCGCGGGCCGATATCCTGAAGAAAACAGCAGGCAGAACGGGTGCTCCGCCCTGTCTGCGGGAGAACAGCATGCAACAAGATTCCAACAAGAAAAAGGGCAAAGGCTACCGGGTGCGCCCGGCCTTTGCGCGGGAACGGCTCAACGGACGCACCCGGCGCGTATGCAGCATTCTGGGGCTGGCGGCGGTCGTGCTGGCATCGGCCGTGGTCGTCCACAGCCTGTATGTCATCCAGATCCGGGACGGTGCCAAGTACCGACAGTATGCCGCCCAGCAGCAGCTGCTGGACACCACGGTCAAGGCCACCCGCGGCGAGATCTACGACGCCAACGGCATCACGCTGGCTTCCACCAGCGTGGTGTGGAACATCTGGGCTGACCCCAGCTACAGCAGCATCCTGTACACCACCAGCACCAACGACGATAAAACGACGGTGCGCACATTTGACCCGACCATGTGCGCCGAGGTCAGCCAGGGCATCACCCTGCGGCTGCTCTCCGGCGACGGCGAGAGTCTGGACGCGGTGGACACTTCCTCGGAGGAATATACCCAGCAATACCAGACCGTGTACGATGCACTGTCCAAAATTGATTCCTCCTATGTGGTGCTGGCCACCAAGGTGAACAACGCCGTCAAGCTGTCCATTGAGGATTATGTGTCCGGTTTCAACAAGGCGCACAAAAAGGGCTCCGGCGCAGACCGCATCGGGCGGGTGTCCGTCTCGACGGAAAAGAGCTCTCAGCGCAACTACCCCTACGGAGCCTTTGCGGCTGCCGTGCTGGGCTTTACCGACGGCGAGGGCGTGGGCACTTACGGCCTGGAAAAATCCTACCAGTCCACGCTGGCCGGTGTGGACGGCCGCACCATCACCCGGCGCAACGCGGTGGGCAACGCCATTGCCGACCAGAACGCCACCACCTTTGCCGCCAAGGACGGCTCCAATCTGGTGCTGTCGCTGGACGTGAACGTGCAGGAGATCGCGGAACGCTACCTGACTGAGGCCGTTGCGGCCAACAACGTCGAGAACCGCGGCTGTGCCATCGTGATGAACGTCAAGACCGGTGCGATCCTGGCCATGGCCTCCAAACCGGACTTTGATCCCAACACGCCGCTGGATTACAGCGCCAACCTGGCCTACCTGCAGGAGCAGGTGGCCGCAGAGCCGGAGCTGTACACCATCTACCTCCGGGACGAAAACGACTCGAAGAAGTTCAAGCTGGACGAAAACGGCAACAAGATCGTGGACCCGGACCCGGATTATACCGGCACCTACCGCGATATCCTGTGGAAGAACAAGGCCATCACCGAGCTGTACTACCCCGGCAGTGTGTTCAAGGTCATCACCTCGGCCATGGGTCTGGACTCCGGCGTGGCGACCATGAACACCACCTTTACCTGTGCCGGTGCCTACGGCGTGGCCAAGGAGACCTACCACTGCGCAGGCCACAAGGCCCACGGCACCATCAACATGGCCGACGCTCTGCGCCAGAGCTGCAACCTCTACTACATCCAGCTGGGCCAGCGCGTGGGCTCCCAGCAGTTCTACAATTATTTTGACGCCTTTGGCTTTACCGAGCGCACCGGCGTGGACCTGCCCAGCGAGACCGGCCTGATGAAGTATTATTCGGCCAATCAGCTGGGTGAGGTGCAGCTGGCCTCCTCGGCATTCGGCCAGGCCATGGCCATCACGCCGCTGCAGATGTGCACTGCCGTGGCGGCAGCCGTCAACGGCGGCTATCTGGTCACCCCCCATGTGGTGGATAAGATCACCGACACCAACGGCAACGTGGTGGAGGAGATCGGCACCAACATTCGCCGTCAGGTCATCAGCGAGTCCACCAGCGATGTCATCCGCCAGATGATGGAGTACGAGGTGGGCAACGGCACCGGCGGCGGCAAGAACGCCTACGTTTCCGGCTACCGCATCGGCGGCAAGTCCGGCACGTCGGAACAGCTGAACATGCACCGCCGCGCCGACGGTGACTACAAGAAGGTCGCCTCCTTTGCGGCCGTCCTGCCCGCCGACGACCCGGAGATCCTGGTCTATGTGATGCTGGATGACCCCAACAACGCCCGCACCGACTATTCGTCCATTCTGGCCGCTCCTGTGGCCGGCAACATCATCAGCGAGGTGGCCCCCTATCTGGGCATCGCCACCGACGGCGAGGACCGCAGCCAGACCACCGTCACGGTGCCCAACCTGATCAGCACCGAGTGGAGCAATGCGCAGGTGCAGCTGAACATCAAGGGCCTCAAGCACCAGCTGATGGAGTCGGCATCCGACCAGACGGCGGCGCTGGTGACCTGCCAGTACCCCCATGCCGGGGCCAAGGTGCCCTACGGCACCACCGTGTATCTGTACACCGACACCTACGACGGCAGCCTGACCGAGGTGCCGGACGTGTCCGGCAAGAGTGCAGACTTTGCCCGCCAGATGCTGGCGGCCGCCGGGCTGAACTGCGTGGTGGAGGGTGACGCCAACGGCGTGGTCCAGAGCCAGAGCAGTGAGGTGGGGGCCAGCGTCCAGCGCGGTACCATCGTTACCATTACCTGTGGATAAAAGAACCAGAAAAACGAGAGGGGAATGAACTATGGAAAAGATCCATGCAAGCAAGCTGCTGGCAGGGCTTGTGCCTGCCGGCTTCCTCACCAGCGACCCGGAAGTGGAGCTGGTCACCACCGACAGCCGTGAGGTGCGGCCGGGCTGCATCTTTGTGGCCTTTCCCGGCGAGCGGTTCGACGGCCACGACTTTGCGGCCAAAGCACTGGAAGAGGGCGCAGCCTTTGTGGTGGTGAACCACCCGGTGGAGGGCGTCCCGGCCGAAAAAGCCATCCTCTGCCCGGACAGCTACCACGCCATGATGGTGATGGGGGCCAACTACCGCAGCCAGTACCACCCCAAGGTGGTGGGCGTGACCGGCAGCGTGGGCAAGACCACCACCAAGCAGATGACCTACGCGGCCTTGTGCGGCTTTGGTGAGACCATCAAGACCGAGGGCAACCAGAACAACGAGCTGGGCATGCCCCGCACCCTGATGCGCATCGGCGCTTCCACCGAATACGCTGTGATCGAGATGGGCATGAGCCACGCTGGCGAGATCGACCGTCTGGCCCGCGCTGCCCGCCCGGATGTGGGCATCATCACCTGCATCGGCGTGTCCCACATCGGCAATCTGGGCAGTCAGGAGAACATCTGCAAGGCCAAGCTGGAGATCTGCAACGGCCTGCCGGAGGGTGCCCCGCTGGTGCTGAACTACGACGACAAGTTCCTGCGGGCGGCAAAGCTGCCCACCCATGTGCGGCCGGTGTGGTTCAGCATGGCCGATGAGAGCGCCGATGTGTGCGCACTGTCCATCCGACAGGAGAAGGACGGCATGAGCTTTGTGCTGGAGGATCAGGAGGAAGGCACTTTTGTGGTCAGGATCCCGGCTATGGGCAAGCACAATGTGGCCAATGCGCTGGCGGCCTACTGCGCCGCCACCCGTCTGGGCTGCGATCCCCGCAAGGTGATCCAGGGCCTGGCCGCCTTTGAGCAGACCGGCCGCCGCCAGAAGGTGGTGGACAGCAAGGGCGTGACGGTCATTGAGGACTGCTACAACGCCAACCCCGACAGCATGAAGGCCGCTTTGGCCATGTTCAAGGAGTTTCCCTGCAAGCGCCGCTTTGCTCTGCTGGGCGATATGCTGGAGCTGGGCGACCTGAGCCGCGAGGCCCACGAGGAGCTGGGCCGTCTGGCCGCTGAGAGCGACCTGTACTGTCTGGTGACCTATGGCGAACAGGCCAAGCGCACCGCCGTGGTGGCCGCCGCCAAGGGGCAGAAGACCCTGCACGCCAACAACTACCGCGAGGCAGCGGATGCCCTGCTCAACCGCATCCAGCCCGGTGACGCCCTGCTGGTGAAAGCCAGCCGCGGCATGGCGCTGGAAAAGGCACTGGAAATTTTCTACGCAGAGCAGAAAGATGCCAGAGAATAACATTCTGGCGAAAATTGGAGACTGAGAAATGATTCGTTTCGCCTTGATCGTCGCGTCAACACTGGGCTTTGTGCTGACGGCGGCGCTCGGCAATTTTATGGCACCGCTGCTGCAGGAGCTGGAACGCTTCCGGCCGCAGGAACAGCAGGAGCCGCAGACCCCGGTGCAGAGCCGGGTGCCCGCGCTGGGCGGCCTGTGCCTGATGGTGAGCACACTGGCTGCCGTAGGCGTGGGCTGGACGGCGGCCTGCATCGCACAGCCCACGCTGCTGGGCAGCGAGAGCCAGCTGATGACCCGGCTGCTGATCGCGCTGTTCGGTGCACAGGCTTTCGGGGCCATCGGGCTGGCGGATGACGCCGCCCGCCTGCGCAGCCGCGCACAGCTTGGCCTGCGGCGTCTGCCCCGCCTTGCACTGGAAGCCGCCGCTGCGGCAGCGGTGCTGGTGCTGCTGGCAGTGAACGGCTGCCTGCCCACCGGCCTGCAGCTGTCCGGTGCGGGCTATGTGGAGCTGGGCGGCGCAGCTCCGGTGCTGTGGGGACTTGTGCTGGTGGCGCTGGCAGAATGTGCCCGTACTGCCGACGGAGCCGACGGCACCGTGTGCGGAACGGCCTTTGCGGCCATGCTGGGCCTCATGATGCTGGAAACACGGCTGGGCTGGTTCCCGCTGGCGGTGCTGCCGGCAGCACTGGCCGGGGCACTGCTGGCCTTTCTGCTGTGGAATTTTCCGCCCGCAAAGCTGCGGCCGGGCAGCTGCGGCTGCCTGTATCTGGCTGGAGTGCTGGGCTGCGTGCCGCTGTGCATCGGGTATGCAGAGTTGAGCATCCCGCTGGCTCTGCCCTTCTGGGCAGAGGGCGGCATGGTGCTTTTGCAGATCCTGTACCACCGCATCACCGGGCGGCCGCTGTTCCGGGCGGCTCCGCTGCACCGCTGGCTGGAAGCCCGGGGCGCGGGCCCGGTCACGGTATTTTACTGGCTGTGTGCGCTCGGCGTATGCGGCCTGGCGCTTGCCCTGGCCTTTGTGCGCTGAGGGCACAGGGCCGGATATTGGACAAAAAGGGGAGAAAACGAGCTGATGGCAACCATCCGCAAAAAAAGAAAAGAACCGGTCTCGGTGTTCCAGCGGGACCCGGGACCGTGGTCGCGGCTGCTGATCAACTGGCTGGCCACGCTAGCGGTGATCATGGTGTTTGGTCTGGTCATGCTGTTCAGCGCCAGCTACACCACCGGTTATCTGCGCATGGGCGACAGCTTCCATTACATCAAGCAGCAGGCGCTGTGCATGCTCATTGGTCTGGGCTGCATGTTCGCCATGAGCTATGTGGACCACCGCTTCCTGCGCAGGATGGTGGTGCCGGGGTACCTCATCGTGCTGGCCATGCTGGCGGTCACCCTGACCATGGCCCCGCTGAACGGGTGCCGCCGCTGGATCCGCTTTGGCGGGTTCACGCTGCAGTCCTCGGAGGTGGCAAAATTTGAGATGATCCTGCTGTGCTCCAGCCTCGCGGCCAAGGCACCGCAGGTGGAAAAGCTGAGCCCCGGTAAAATGGTGATCATGAACTTCCGGGAGTGGCTGTATGTCCGGGTGTGGAAGCAGCTGGTGATCCCGGTGCTGCCGCTGATCCCGGTGATCGCGCTGCTGGCGCTGGAACCACACATGTCCGGCATCGTGCTGACGGTGGCCGTGGTGGGCACCATCCTGCTGTTGTCCGGCAGCGGCGGCATCCTGACCTGGGTGGGCGCCGGTACGGCGGGCCTCATGCTGGAAACGCTGCTGTCCCATGTGGACTCCATCCCGTATCTGCAGGACCGTCTGGACGGCTGGACCCAGGACCTGAGCAAGATGACCGACCAGACCGTGCAGAGCCTGTACGCCATCGGTTCCGGCGGGCTGACCGGCCTGGGGCTGGGCAACAGCGTGGAAAAACAGCTCTGGCTGCCCGAGAGCACCAACGACTTCATCTTCAGCGTGGTGTGTGAGGAACTGGGCTTTGTGGGCGCGGTGCTCATCATCGTGCTGTTTGTGCTGTTCATCGTGCAGGGGCTATGGATCGCCTACCGGGCCGAAAACCTCTACTGCACGATGGTGGGCATCGGCATCATGGCACAGATCGCCTGGCAGGTGTTCTGCAACATCGCGGTGGTCACCAACACCCTGCCCAACACCGGCATCAGCCTGCCCTTCTTCTCGTCGGGCGGCACCAGCCTGATCCTGCTGCTGGCCGAGATGGGCGTGATGGTGAACATCGGCCGCAACGGCGAGCGGGCGGCTCAGCAGCGGGAAGCGCTGCGCGCCCAGCATGAAGCCGAAAAGGCCGAGCAGGAGGCTGCCCGCAGAGAAAAGACCATCGTTCTGGCCGACGCACGGGCGGCCCGGGCAGAACAGTAACGACAAACAGGAGGAATCACCATGCGTGTTCTGATCGCTGCCGGCGGTACGGCCGGCCATATCAACCCCGCACTTGCCATTGCAGGTGCCCTGAAAAAAGCAGACCCCACCGCCGAGATCCACTTTGCCGGCCGCAAGGAGGGCATGGAGTACCGTCTGGTGACCCAGGCGGGCTACCCCTTCCACCACATCGAGATCACCGGCTTTCAGCGCAAGCTGTCGCTGCACAACATCAAACGAAATATCGTCACCCTGTGGAATCTGGCTCTCTCCGGCCCCAAGGCCAAGGCCATCATGAAGGAGGTCCAGCCGGACCTGGTCATCGGCTGCGGCGGCTATGTGTCCGGCCCGGTGGTGCGCTGCGCCGCAAAGATGGGCATCCACACCGCGCTGCATGAGCAGAACGCCTTCCCCGGTGTGACCAACAAGCTGTTGGCCCCGGATGTGGACATCGTGTTTGCCGCTGTGCCCGCCGCTGTGGAAAAGCTGGGTGCGCCGCAAAAGACCATCGTGGTGGGCAACCCGGTGCGCCCGGAGGTGTTCACCCAGGCAAAGAACCGCGACGCCATCCGCGCCCAGCTGGGGGCAGGGGACCGCACGGTCATCCTTTCCTTCGGCGGCAGCCTGGGTGCCCGCCGGGTCAATGAAGTGGTGGGTGACCTGTGCGCCTGGGAGCAGCACGAGCACAAGCCGGTGCTGCACCTGCACGCCACCGGCCAGTACGGTGTGCAGCTGTTCAAGGACCTGGAACAGCAGAAGGGCTTTGCTGAGGGCGACAGCCTTGTGGTGAAGGAATACATCAACAACATGCCGGAGCTGCTGGCAGCAGCAGACCTGGTCATCAGCCGTGCCGGTGCCCTGACGCTGGCTGAGCTGGAGGCTGTGGGCCGTGCCGCCGTGCTCATCCCCAGCCCCAATGTGGCCGAGAACCACCAGTACTACAACGCCATGGAGCTGCAGAAGGCCGGGGCCGCTGTGGTCATCGAAGAAAAGGACCTGACCGGCGAAAAGCTGGTGCAGACCGTCTCGGAGATGCTGACCCAGCCCGGCAAGCTGGCCGAGATGGGCCGCAATGCCCGCAGCCTGTCGGTGGACGACAGCCTGGACCGCATTGCAGCAGCCCTGCTGGAGCTTGTGAAGAAGGCCTGAACGTAGAAAGAAACCGGAAAGAAGGTGCAGACAATGCAGCAATACGGCAATAACGGGCGTCCCTATGACCAGAACCGGGATTCGCTGCGTTCCTCTGGGTCTTCGCAGAGAACCACGCCCCCGAACGACGGGGCAAGCGATACCAGCCGCTATGGCTTCAACGGGGAGCCGCTGAGCCGCCCGCCGGCCCGCACGGCCAACGGTACGGTGCGGCGCACCCGGACCGACAACAGCATCGAGTTCCCCACCCAGCCGCGCCCGGTGCGGGACACTGGCAGCACCGCCCGCCGCCCTGCCGGGCAGAGGAGCACCGCGCAGCGGCCCCGTAGCAGCAGCGGGCAGAACCGCCGCCCGGCCCAGCGTCCTGCGAACCGGAACGGCCGGCCTGCGCAGAACAGCCGGTCTGCCGCCCGCCTGCAACAGCAGGGACAGGGGTACAACAAAAACCAGAAGCTGCGCCCCGCTCCGCAGCGGGACGCACAGCGCCGGGAAGGCCGCAAAAAGCGCCGCCTGACCCGTGCCGCCATCCGTCGGCGGCGGAGGCTCCGCCGTCTGGCAACATTTGGGCTGTTGCTGTGCGTCATCGGGATCGGTATGTACCTCACGGTGACCATGCTGTTCCGCATCAGCGCCATTCAGGTGCAGACGGCGGACGGCACCCAGGTGACCGAGATCGCCGGGTACTCCGCCGACAGCATCCTGCAGACACTGGGGGTGCAGGTGGAGGAAAACATCTTCAGCTTTGACTCCGGTGCGAAGGCTGCAGAGCTGGAACGCCAGTACCCGCTGCTGGAATCCATCCGCGTGGTGCGCGACTACCCCAACACCGTGGTGGTGCAGGTGACCGAAGCCACCCCCACCTATGCAGTGCAGGCGGGCAGCAGCTGGCTGACCCTTTCGGACAAGTTCAAGATCCTGTCCGCAGACCCCGCGCAGCCGGACGGGCTGTGCACCCTGTACGGCGGTGAAGCGACCACCGCCGCCCCGGGCGAGCAGCTGAGCTTTGCCACACCGGAGGCCGACAGCACGGCCGGCACCAGTGCCGCATCCGACAGCAGTGCATCCGGCGTGGTGGACGAGGCTGACGCAAAGATGAGCGCGCTGGCGACCCTGCAGACCAAGCTGGACGAGTACGGCATGCGGAGCGACGTGACCCGCATTGAATTTGCGGACACCGAGCAGATCGCCTTTTTGTATCAGGACCGCATCAGCGTGCTGCTGGGGACGCTGAACGATCTGGATTATAAGCTGGACCGCGCCCGCTACATGCTGAACAACGAGGACGGCAAGGGCTGCGCGGCCACCGACACCGGGCGGCTGGACTTCAGCCATGTCAGTGCCGGCAGCACCCGCAAGATCTATTTTGCACAGGGCGACCCGGTCCTGCCCTCCGGCTATGTAGTGCCGGAAAAGGTGGAGCCGGAAACGCCGGAGGAGACTGCGGACAGCAGCCTGACCGACGAAGCGGCCCCGCAGGCCGCCCCGGCGGAGGACACGACGCCGGAGGAAATCCCGCTGACCGACACCGCCCGCATGACCGCCAACGAGGACGAGAACCCCATGTGACCCCACATCAATGTTTTGGAGGAGCGTAGACTGTATGAAATTGGAACAACTGATGGAGGGCGTGCCTTACACGCTGGTGCAGGGCAGCCCGGAGACCGAGATCAACGACATCATTTATGACAGCCGCAAGGCGGCCCCGGGCCTGCTGTTCGTGTGCATCGTGGGCACCCAGCGCGACAGCCACGAGTTTGCCGCCGACTGCGCCGCCAAGGGCGTCAGCGCACTGGTCATCCAGCATGACATCGACCTGACCGCCGTGCCGGGCGTGACCGTGGTGAAGGTGGAAAGCAGCCGCTATGCCATGGCTCTGATGAGCGCCAACCTCTTTGGCAACCCCTCCCGCAAGATGACCATGATCGGCGTGACCGGCACCAAGGGCAAGACCACCACCACCCACAT
>OLSG01001639.1_pt1 | contig 21975 bp, 29 predicted proteins | sample 1673041 | NCBI WGS metagenome assembly OLSG01 (sample SAMEA3136749, study PRJEB25190) | human gut metagenome | reverse complement strand
TCTTCTTATGAAAACGATATCCGTAATATAACAAAAAGTGTAAACAATGCAAAAACATCTACAAATGCATCTGAGAATCACGAACAATTCTACGCTTTGAAAAAACAGGTAGACGCAGTTGATGACGAACTGGATAAACTTGATGATGAATTTGAGTATGCTTACCAGATGAAAGAGATTAGCTTCGAGACATACAAAGCGAGAGAACGCACGATTGAAAAACTGGAAGATGAACTGGAATTAGCAGAAGAAGCACTGGAAAATAAATATGGCATTGATGATTAATTCCATATCGACTTCTTCAGAAACCGACAAAAGCAAATGTATCTCCTGTATGAGGTGCGTGTCCATATGCCCAGTTCATGCAAGAAAGGTCAGCCAGCTTATGACTTCGGTCACTGCCGATGAGAGCGTTATGGTGGATGGAAAAATTGATATGTCTAAGGTCAACGCCATCGCATTTGCCCCCTACCATCACGGCAGATATGATGAAAGTAAATCTGCTGGCAATTGGCGCAGTTTTTATAGTATTGTTGTTTACAATGAAATTTCTCATACTTCCAATTATATTGGTACTGACCATTGTTTGAAGTTTTTTCTACCCATAGACTGTTGTCACAGCTTGGCTATTTTCTGGAAAGAGGAACGTTTTTTTCCATGATTGCAGTGTTGTTTGTATTTCCATGCTTTTTGTATCTATCAGACGGCATCTGCATTGAGAAAAAAAGAAAATGTTCTTTGGCATATGATGCCTAATACGGATATGAAGCAGGCTGCACTCTTAAATCCCTATGGAATCGGTAACGCCGGTACTGGATATCAAAATCCCGCACCGGCGTTATTGATTGTAATTATCTTACTTTGATATAATCATAAATTGTCAACCCCGCCAACTGGAAGTTGTATCATCACTTATCTTTATCTTTTTTTGAAAAAATAAGACTGCCAGATATGCCAAAAGATATACCCAGACATATTTCCGATTCCAATTCCAGCCATGCTATTTAATGAGTTTATGAAAACAACGCTCCAAAGTATTGCTGCGATTATTCCGATAGTGACTCCTATAATTACCTTTTTGATTTTCATTAGTTTTATCCTTTAATTCCCGATTTTACTTTGTGACTATGACTTTTCCTTCCGAATCCAGAAGAGGTGTAATACTGGCTCCAAATCCGGAGTTCCAACAAAGGTAATTAACCCCAGTCTTCTTATCTACAAGGATTTGACGAATTCCTTCATCTTTAAGCCAACTTCCGTCTCTGAATGTAACTTCAAATCTTTCTTCTTTCTTTGCCATGTTTATTTCTCCTTTTTTCAAGCGTTAAATACCGATTTCTATTTTTGTTTCCATAGCATCGTTTACGGTGGTTGTTTGCTCAGTTTTTGGGATATAGATGATTTTGTCACAGGCGTAAAGTTCTTCTCCCCCGCTGTTTCGCATTTCATATCCGATATATTTACAATTCCCATCCAACTGACTATAATAAAGAATGTCCGTTTGCCTGCAAAGGCGCGAAACCATATCCATTTGCATCAGGGCGATATGACAGAAAAATGAACTTAAAAGAATGGAAGAAAGAACAATGGATGTAATTGAAAAATTTGGAAATAGGGTGAGCAGCCAGGCGCTTAAGGATCCGGAAAAAGCGCGTCGGCTGCTTCTTGCGGGATACCGCCTGCAGGAAAAGAAGCTTCAGTTTTTGCCGGATCGGGGGCTGCCGTCGTCGGGACAGTATGTGGCGCGGGTGGTTATGAAAAATATCATTCAGTCGCTGTCGGAACCGGAGAATGCGGCGATGGTCAGCATATTTGTGCCGGGAGAGCTGGTGATGGCGGCAGGGCTGACGCCGTACTCAGTGGAGGCGATGTCCTGTTTTATGGCGGGAACGAAGTGTGAGCAGACGTTTCTTCGGAAAACGGAGGAAGAAGGATTTCCGGAGACGATGTGTTCGTACCACAGGGTGTTTCTGGGGGCGGCGCTGACGGGGATTCTGCCAAAACCGAACTGCATGATTTATACGAACCTTGCGTGTGATGGAAATATGATGACGTTTCCGTATTTAAAGGATAAATTTGAATGTCCAGGCTTTTATATTGATGTTCCGTATGAGAAAAACCGGGAATCGGTTCTGTATGTGGCGGATCAGCTGCGGAAATTGAAACGGTTTCTGGAGGAGACGACGGACAGACGGATTTCGGAGGAAACAGTGCGGAGTGCGGTAGATAACAGCCGGAAAGCGGCAGCGAATTATAAAAAACAGCTTGCCCTGCGGTGTGCGCATGACCCGGTGACCTCTCTGACGAATGAATTGTATGCGCTTTTTATGTGCCATCTGATGGCTGGCTCAGAGACGGCGGTTACCTATACGGAAAAACTTCTGCGCGATGTGCGGATGTCACCGAGGGGAGATGGTCTTTCGGTAATCTGGATGCACATCATGCCATTTTTACAGGAGCCGGTTAAGGATATTTTTAATTATAGTAAGAAAATGCACATCCGCGCTTGTGATTTCATCGCAGATGGTTTTCAGGAGATGCATGCGGAAGACCCGTATGAGGCGATGGCAGAGAAAATGGTCTACTGCATTTACAATGGCAGTGTGAAACAGAGAATTGAGGAAGCGGAACGGCTTGCCAGAATCACGGAATCGGATGGTGCTGTTTTATTTGCCCACTGGGGCTGTAAGGGAACGATCGGTGCATCCAGCCTGATTAAGCAGTCCTTAGAAAAGACAGGACTTCCGACGATGATTCTCGACGGTGACGGCTGCAACCCCGCCAATACCAGCGACGGTCAGGTATCGACGCGGCTTCAGGCGTTTGTGGAAATGCTGGAAAAGGGCAAGGAGGAGAAACACGCATGATTTATTACGTCTGTAAGTACACCCCGATCGAGCTGTTCCGGGGGTTTGGAGAAGAATGTTCTGTTTTGGAGGAAATGCCGGAAAATTTCGAACAGTCGGATCAAATTGCACATGCAAATCTGTGCGGCTTTGGAAAATCGGTCATTCAGGCAGTGCTGGAAGGAAAGGTTGAACAGCTGGTGCTGGTAAACTGCTGCGATTCGATGCGGCGCGTTTACGATATCGTGGAGAGCACGGGAAAATGTAAGTTTTTATATATGCTGGATCTGCCGCATGATGATAATGAATGTGAAAAAGTGAAATTTGCGGGCACGATCCGGAGGCTTAAAAAGGCATATGAGGCATATTCCGGGAAAGTGTTTGATAAACGCGCTTTTATCAAGTCCTTTATTACGCCGGAAATGAACACGGAGCCGTACATTGGTGTGCTGGGCGTGCGGGTCAGCGGCATTCTGGAGGATATGATCCGGGACAATATCCAGATGGATGTGGAAAATCTGACCTGTACGGGTGGTCGGAAACTGTCGGTCGTACAGGATGAAATGTGGAATATGGAGGAAGAGGAGCTGTTTCTTTCTTACGCGGACGTCCTGCTGGGACAGATGCCGTGTTTCCGCATGAACCGTTCGATCCGCAGAAACCGTCTGTATCTGGATCCGAATTTAAAGGGAATTATTTATCACACGATCAAGTTCTGTGATTATTATGGATTTGAGTATGCGAGTATCAAGCGGGATATCAAGGTTCCGCTCCTTAAGATTGAGACTGATTTTACGAGCCAGAGCGCGGGGCAGCTTTTGACGCGCATTCAGGCATTTGAGGAGACGATCGAGGGATCAGAGGATATGGATCCGGGAAAAGGTATCAGTGAGGAGGCAAGAAAGAAGATGGAGTCGGGCATTTTTTATGTAGCGGGAATCGACAGCGGTTCGACAAGTACTGATGTGGTCATACTGGATCAGGATGGAAAAATTAAATCGACGATGATTATTCCGACCGGCGGCGGTGCGATGATGAGCGCCGAGAAGAGTCTGGATCTGGCGATTGAGAAAGCGGGAATTAAGAAAGAGGAGATCGTGCGGATCGATACGACCGGATATGGACGATCCTACATTGACAGCGGGGATGACAGCATCACGGAGATTACCTGCCATGCCAAGGGCGCAAATTATCTGAATCCGAATGTCCGCACTATCATCGACATTGGCGGGCAGGATATCAAGGCGATCAGCATCGACGGGCAGGGAGCCGTGAAAAATTTCCTGATGAATGACAAATGTGCCGCCGGAACGGGACGTTTTCTGGAAATGATGGCGAAAACGCTGGGACTTTCCCTGGAGGAAATGAGTGTGAAAGGGCTGGAATGGAAGCATAATATCGTGATTTCCAGCATGTGTACGGTGTTTGCAGAGTCGGAGGTCGTGTCGCTGGTGGCACAGAATAAGGATGTGGCAGATATTATCCACGGTTTAAATGTGTCAGTTGCCTCAAAAGTCGGCGCGTTGGCAGCCCGCCTTGGAAAGGATCATCCAGGCGAATATATGATGACCGGCGGTGTGGCGAAGAACCGGGGTATTATCCAGGCATTGGAAGAGAAGCTTGGTGCTAAACTTTATATCTGTGATGAGGCGCAGCTCTGCGGTGCGCTGGGAGCGGCGCTATTTGCTTATGAGAAATGTAAAGGCAGTGCGGAGGAAACGCGATGAAGCGGCAGGGTTAGAACACTTGTATCGATATTTTCGTCAGATATTCACTGGGAGAGGCTGTGGCCAATTCGTCGATCACAGCCTCTTTATAAGAGTATTTGCCAGTTTTAAACTTGTGTTCATCGGTCCAATCAAAGAGTTTTTCGTAGGTGGCTTTCGAGTCATAGTAATTTTCCATTAAGTAAGCAAGTACCTTGCCAGCCCAAAGTGCTGCAACATGGTTTTGCAAGCAATCCGCAACGTTTGCTCCTCCAGTATTCACCTGTAATCTCCATACTGCCATCTTCTCATCTCCCCGCTTTCTTCTTTAGTGCTTATCCACCTAACCATCCTTTTGCCACTCTTTTTTCCTGTTCTTTCAATTCCTTAATGCTCCAAAAGCAACTGACGCCCAAAACACCCAGGGAAACCGACCAAAGTATTTCCTGCATTCTTACGGATAGAATCATACACAAAATGCCCACCAGCAAAAATACCGGCCAACAGCGGCTTCCAAAGTAATACTCCGCATATATAACAATAGGATGGAACAATCCAATCAGAAAAAAGGTAAGCACACCAATCAATATACCACTAAAATTCATCATAACTCCTTGTCCTTTTCCTTATACAAACAGCACATTATCGCAGACCGGCGCAACTTATCTTCTGCGTGCAACAGTCGCCCTCAACAACATATCCAATATGCGCAAAGAAGAAGTATTGCAATATAGAACTACAACCTTCCTCTTCCATATTTTTTAAATATCTGACACATTTTTACGGATTGCATTTTTTACACGGATCATAACCTGCAGCAATCAGCGCATCCCTACTCTATAATTTGTTTAATTGTTCAATTACTCAACTATAATATTAAAAAATATTATTTCTGCCAAAGATGCTCAAATCCCTTGTCAATAATCTCTTTCACATGATCATCTGCCAGCGAGTAGTAAACTATCTGTGCTTCTTTACGGAATTTTACCAGATTCGCAAGACGCAATGCCTTTAACTGGTGTGAGATTGCGGATTTCGTTACCCCCAGTAGCACAGCAAGATCACATACACACATCTCACTCTGTTCCAGAGCGTGTAAGATTTGTACTCTGGTACCATCTCCAAATAGCTTAAATAAAGATGCTAACTGGATATAATCATCTTTGGGTTGCATCTTGGATTTCACATCATTCACAATATCCTCATGAATTACATCACAATTACAAATATAAGACGGTTTAGGCATACACTTACCTCGTATAATTTTAGTTGAATAGTTGTTCAACTATGATTATATTCATTTATTTTTCTATGTCAATAAGATTAGTAAATATCTTCTTGGATTTTTGTTTTTAACTGCTTAATACTTTTGTACCGCATCAAAGAATGTGTAGATGAGTTTGAATATAAATTCAAGGACTCCGAAACAGGAAAAATTAAAAAGTTCAAGATAACAGAAAAAAGGATTGTTACTTTTAATCCCAAACTGGCCAAGAAGCAGATATATGAGATTAATAAAGAAGTTGAAAAAGCAAAACTGCTGAAAGCTTCACAGGCAAAGTGCTCAGAATACGGCGACTCTGCAAAATATGTGATTTTTACCACTACAGGTGAACAGCGAATAAGTTTGTAAGGCTAAATTCCACACCCAACAGGAATTTACTTTTACAAATAATTGAACAGACGTTTTCTACATTCATCTATTGACTTTACTGCACAGAACGACTACAATACAGCCATATAAGGAAGTGCATTACTATGCCGCAAACTGCTTTTCGCCCCAACCACATGCACATTGCGTGGCACGATTACACATCACATGATGCTACTCTACCGATCTCTGCCGCGCCCTTGCGCGAGAAGGCCTCCGTCATCGGCCGCACCGGCTTGATGCTGCTCTCATGCGGCACCGGTGCATGGCGTGTCCGCAGTTCGATGAACACGCTCGCGGAGGAGCTGGGGCTGGTCTGTGCAGCCGACATTGGCCTGACCTCGATCGAATACACCTGCTTTGACGGTGAACAGGCATTTTCGCAAACGCTCACGCTGACCAGCACAGGCGTCAACACCTCAAAGCTCAACCGACTCGAGCAGTTCGTCGCTGAGTTTGCCGACATCTGCTCCCGTATGACCGGCGAGCAGCTGCACACCCACCTTGACGAAATCGAGCAGGTGCACGGACTGTATTCGCCACTGATGCTCGGTCTGGCGGCTGCCCTCGCCTGCGGTGCATTTACGTTTCTGCTCGGCGGCGGCTGGGTCGAGATGATACTCGCATTCTTTGGCGCGGGTATCGGCAACGCCGTGCGCTGCAAGCTGTCCAAGCACCATCTGACGCTTGTGCTCTGCACGACTGTTTCGGTCGCAGCAGCCTGTCTGGTGTACGCGGGCTGTCTCAAGATTGCCGAGATGACCTGCGGCATCAATGTCCAGCACGAAGCCGGCTACATCTGCTCCATGCTGTTCATCATTCCCGGATTTCCGTTCATCACCAGCGGCATCGACATGGCCAAGCTGGATATGCGGTCAGGTCTCGAACGGCTCAGCTACGCGGTAATGATCGTATTGATTGCCACGATGGCCGCATGGCTGATGGCGCTCGCGCTGCACCTCAAACCGGTAGATTTTCTGCCGCTGAACCTCAGCATGCTGCAGTATATCGTATTCCGCCTGCTCACCAGCTTCTGCGGTGTGTTCGGCTTTTCGATCATGTTCAACAGCCCGGTACCACTGGCGATGTCCGCCGCGGTTATCGGCGCAATATCCAACACGCTGCGTCTGGAGCTGGTTGACCTTGCATCTTTGCCGCCTGCGGCTGCCGCATTTTTCGCGGCCATGATCGCCGGACTGCTGGCTTCTGCGTACAAAAAGCACTCCGGTTTTCCGCGCATCGCGATTACAGTGCCGTCTATTGTGATTATGGTGCCCGGCCTGTATCTCTACCGCGCAATTTACAATCTCGGTATGATGAACCTGAGCATTTCCGCTTCGTGGTTCGCGTCTGCCACATTGATCATTCTCGCGCTTCCGCTCGGACTGATCTTCGCCCGCATTATGACGGATAAGATGTTCCGTTACTGCACCTGATTTTCTGCAGACAAGCCAAAACCGCTGCTGTGAGTTTTCCTCATAGCAGCGGTTTTGTTATGCTTTTTACAGCGGCAGCGAGTCCTTGCCAGCCTGATGGATCATCTCCTCACGACAGCGCAGCACAATGCCGTCCACCTGCTCGAGATGGTCCAGGATGTTATGTTCAAACTCCTTAAGCGGCAGCAGAACGCCCAGTTCATCGTGGCTTTTCTGCAACTTGTAGCCGGTGTCCTGACCGTAGAATACCATCGCGGTCGGACACCTCTGCTGGATTTCATTGAATGCGTCCCAGACGATGTTGTACGCCTGTGCTTCGGTCAGACCCTGCTCGACCGTATCCGGCAGCGCGTACAGCGTCAGCACGCCGCGGCGGGACGGCGAATACATCTCCCGCACCTGCATGTCCTTGGTGTACTTGTGGCGCAGATGACTGCCATCGGCCAGGTAGAGCGCCGCACGCGGTACAGACAGGTGCTGACGGTAAATATCGTGGAACTTGCGCAGCTCTCGTGCCGAGACGGCATTGCGGTATTCCTCGCGCACCTCACCGTTCGCATCGGTCAGCAGTCTGGGATTCCCGCCGTTTTTGCCATGAAAGCGATACGGAATAAGATAGGCTGTGCGCAGCAGATCGAACATCGTGTTATTGCATAGCGCAATCGTCAGCGCGGAAATATCGCGGTTCTCGTAAGCCTGCAAAAGCGCTTTCGCAAAGCTGCACTCTGCACCGCCACCATCCTCAAACGATGCATTCTCCTGCTCCATGCAGAAGGTTTCGTACAACTGCTGCTCTGCACCCGGATTGCTCAGAATTCTGTGGAACAGTGCCTCGGCGTGTTCCTCTCTTGGAAAAAGTGATGCCATGATAATTCCTCCTTATGCACTGTCAAGAGCTTGCTTTTTTGCAATACAAGCATAGCCCTGTTTATCTCGTATGTCAATCATATTTTTCAAATTATAACGTAACCGTCAAACCTCCCGCATCTCCTGTGGCCAACTATTAGGATAGCATTCACAAAAGAGTCTATGAATATGAACCGTCGTTTTTATTGAGAAATTACTGTCTTTCTCGGAAAGCACGCTTTCAATGTCCACTTTTTCATTCTCAATATCCACTTTCGCATTTCCCATATCCACTTTTTCTTCATTCAAAAGTCTACTTAATTCTACTTCAGCTTCATCTTTCCCTCCATTCGCAGCATCTCATTCTGAGCCTGAGCTTTGGTCACGTTTGCATAAACGCGCATGGTTGTTTCGGCATTTGCGTGCCCCATGATAATCTGGACTGTTTTCAAGTCTATTCCACCCAGAATCATCCTCGTACAGAACGTATGCCGCAACATATATGTTTTGATTGTAAAGAGGAGACACTGCTCCGTTAAATTTAATCAGTGCGCACATACATCAATTATCTCTTTATGAGAGAAAGGAGTGCTTTTGCTTGAAATTTCTTCATAAAAAGAATTCGAAAAAAGGAGCTATCCCAAACGGATAACTCCTTACTTTCTATAAAGCCATTTTGTTCATATGTGGTGTCAAATTGGTGTCAAACCAATCCCACAATGCCCAAAAGTGGCGGTATATCTAGACTTTTTAGTCCAGCGGCTTCATCGTATGCAGACAGCATATTCACCGCCATCGACTTGCCAAAACGGCGCGAACGGCTGACACAAATGAATTTCTGTTCTGTATCGAGCAGGGCATTCGTCTTTTCAATCAATCCGGTCTTATCGACATAAATTTCTGAATTCAGACTTCTTTTGAATCCAATGCTGCTCGGATTTAAATATATTCCCATGTCGCAGCCTCCTTGTTGTGGGCGGTCATTGTGTTTATCATACCATACTGTTCCAAAGAATGGAGAAATTACAGCTTTTCGCGCACCATCATCAAGGCATAGCCAAGCAGGTTTTGCCCCTTCCATTTGGTTCGATCAAAACGGTCAGGGTCGCGCATGGACAGTCCAATGCCCCATATCCTATCTTTCACTGCACACTCGGCAAGAACTGCGCTTCCTGTACTTTTCAGCCTCTCTTTTAGCTCAGGATTTTGAGAGAACTTTGCTAAAAGCCCCTCATAGACAACGATCTGCCGGACGCCGTTCCATAGATTCTCATCATAGCCGGCCACAAGCCGTCCGAGAGCTTTGATTTCAGCAACATCCTCTGTGGCAAGTATCTGTGCGGCAACCTTATCATCGTCGAAGCAAATCGCTTTGCGATACATCATATACTGCTCCATCGAGGAAAAATCAATACCTTTAAGCGTAAACGTAGAGGGATACCAGTTGCTCAGGTATCCGTTTTCTTCGTCTGCGTTGTGAAAGCAGATAACAGGCATCACACTTCACCCACTTTTTGTACTGCCAAATCAAGTTCCAAATCATGAAGTCCGGCATAAGCCTTTTCCAAAAAAGATACGGGGATTTTCTTGATCAATTCTGCGCTCGACAGGTTATAGTACCACTGATAATAAGCGTAAAACTCACCAATCCAGTCAGGCATAAATCCTGCCAGAGCCTTGCCCGCTTCCAAGCGGTAGTTTTCTGTTTTGATAAAATAATCCCACAGCGTTTTCGCGTCCATCGTATTGACATAGGCTTTTGCCTCATCAATGCTCTTTCTTGTTTTGCTCGCCATGTAGGTATTGATAAACGCCTCCGTATCCTTATCCGGATACTGCTGTGCGACAAAATCGAAGAGTTTTCCCTGATTTTCTACCACATCATTCAAGTATGCTTCCGCATATGCCCGCATTATGCTCACCTCTCAAACAGCGTGCTGAACACCTTCGTAACCGTATTCGCATCTGAATCGACCAGATCTCGCATACGGTTTCTTGCTGTTATATCCCTCTGATTATATCTGTCGTTGAACTCGGCATACGGAACGGGCAGCAGTTCATCCGTTTTCTCCGTCAGATTGGTATATGCTGCTTCTGACTTCATGCAATACTGAATACCCAGACCGCCCAGTGAAAGCAGTTCCTCTAAAATGTCAATGTCGATATTATCCCGTACAAATTCCTTAGCGATGTAGAAATAGGAAGCATTGGCCCTCCAACCGCAAATTACATCATATCCACTTGTATCCACACCAAATTTCTCGATAAATTTCTTCGCAAGCATGCGGTAGCGTTTCGTATCAGCAGCATCCCTGTGCTTCATCAATTCTGCAAGCCATGAGAGAACATCTAACTGCTGAAAATCGAGGATTTTCAATCCATCGGTTTCAAGTTCATACTTATGTACCCAGCCGTTTGCATCATTCGGTCGACACACTGCCCATTCTTTTGCAAGCTCGATACTTTCGGTGAGGTAAAAGCCCTTACCGTAGTCGTGTTTTTCATCTCCGCCGCCGAATTTCGGCGTAACAATTTTATTCGGAGTACCGTGATATAGAATTATTTTACTCATCTCTCGTTTCTCCTTATGAAAAGTGCATTTTCAGAATTTACTATGAATATGAACCGTCGTTTTTACTGAGAAATTACTGCCTTTTTCGGAAAGCACGCTTTCAATGTCCGCTTTTTCATTCTCAATATCCACTTTTGCATTTCCAATATCCACTTTTTCTTCATTCAAAAGTCCACTTATATGTATTATGAAGCTCATTCTTCTCGTTCAAAAGCAGATTCCTGAGGAACGCTTTCATATACTCCGTTGTTTCGTAAATGCCTTTTGGTAGATTCGTATGGCATCATTTATAGCATCAATTCCCCTTGGTATTCAAATTATACCAGAGTTACGGATCACTTTCAATCAGTCACGCTCTTTTCTGACGATCATCGCATTCCATACTTTCTCGGTCCTAAAAAATCCTGTTATCGATTTTAAACCGATAACAGGATTTTGATTTCATTATTCTATTTCAGCTTCATCTTTCCCTCCATTCGCATCATCTCATTCTGGGCTTGCACTTTGGTCACGTTTGCATAAACGCGCATGGTTGTTTCGGCATTTGCGTGCCCCATGATAATCTGAACTGTTTTCAAGTCTATTCCGCCCAGAATCATCCTCGTACAGAACGTATGCCGCAACATATGACATGTGATCGGGGGAAGGGGATTTTCCTCTCGGCCTTCTTGTTCTGCCTCGGCGTGTTCCTCCTGATTGTATTTCGCCGTAATTCTTTTAAGCTGACGGTTGATGCGATGATTCGAATAAACGCGACCATACAGATCACGAAAGACGAAATTCGTATAGCCATCAATGACAATCTGATTATCTGCATTGAAATCATTTCTTCTTTCATACAGCGCCAGCAGCGTGTCCCTCACTTCTGTCAGCATGGGGATTTCCCGCTTTCCCGTATTACTCTTCGGCACAGTCACAGTGTACTTACACGTTCCGTCCAGGGTAGCAGTATAGTTCATCGTATGATTGATGCTGATCGTATTCTTTTTGAAGTCAATATCATCCCAGGTAAGGCCCGCAAGTTCACCGGAACGAATACCAGTTCCGAGAAATACGGTCAAAACAGGCAGCAGTTCACGATAATCCAGCGTATGAGCAACGTAAGAAAGCAATCTATCCTGTTCTTCCTCGGTTAAGGCATCTCTGTGTTTCGGCTCCCAGTCCTTTCTTTTTTTGAACTCCTGATAAACGCCATCAACCGGATTAGCGGCGATATAATGCTCTCGACAGGCCAGCTCGAACACCGGATGAATTACATTGTTCAGATTTCCAAGCGTAGAAAGGCTCAAGCCATGTTTGAGCCTGCTGATATAGAAACGCTTCACATCAGAATATCGAACAGATTGGATCGGTCTTTTTCCCCACTCATTCTTTACATGCTTGTTATAAAGATAAATGTACCGGACCAGCGTTGTTTCCGCAATCTCACATTTCATAGAAATATATTCTTGCCAAAACGCATTGACCGTTTTCGTTTTCTTAGGCATTGCTTTTGTGCGCCGGTCGGTAATCCTGTTCTCCATGTCACGCAGACATTCCGGATTTGTATCCCCTTTGGGCGGCTGATCTTCCGGGAGCAGTTTCCAGTTGGTGATGCTTTTGCGAACCCCGTTCTCGTCCGTATATCGGAATGTATAGCTGCCGTTTCTGATCTGAGCTTCTCCGGTCAGAAGCAGACGTCCCTTATTATCTCTTCGTTCCCTGGCCATTTCAGCACCTCACGATTCAGTGTTGTTATTACTAAACAGCTGAACCTCATTATTCAGATATTCTTCAAACATTTTTCGTTTGAAGAATACCCGTCCGCCGTTCCAGATCAGATACTTGGCATACTTGTCCTTTGCAATGATCTGTCGAAGTCTTCTTGTACCGATGTGGAAGTATTCAGCTGCTTCGGATAATGACAAAGCGTATTTCTCCCAGATTGGAACCTTCTTCATGTTATAAGCGACATTTTCATGAGTGGAATACATATCACTTCTCGCCTGCTGAAGATCCTCAGCTCGCTCCTCCTTCATGGTATCTTTTGTTCTTTTCGTTTTTCCTCTGCTCTCAGCCGGGGCATAATCGATTCCATCCTCCCGCTCTGCTTCCCGTTTCTTTCTGGGGCGCTGCATCTCTGGTTCTGCCTCCCTCAGCTCTTGTTCCAAAAGAATCCGCAACAACAATCTCATATCATCTGTCATCTTAATTTTCTCCTCTTCAGCAAGTTATATTTCTCCCTGCACAGCGCTATATCGTCTGCCGCAGCCGTCTTAATATGTACATGATGCTCTTTCAAAATCGTTCGGATAAATGCTACCGCATCTTCTGCCGACTTGAATGGCTCATACAGGATATAGCGAACATCTTGCAGCTCGCAAATATACCTCTTAACCTTCTGCTCATGATTTCGCTCATCGGTACTTCTTTCTTCGATAGCCAGATTCAACTCCGGGATATACATTTCCATGCGGATTCCCGTCAAGTCATCTGTGTCGAACTCCACTTTCAAATGGTTTTGTCCTGTATACAGCATGACAAGTAATTGAGGGAGTACATAAACAAATTCCTGCTCGCACTTTGGACATGGCACTTTTCGCACCGTTCGATCATAGACTTTTGCTTTCCATTCATGACCGCAGCTGCTTTTCCACCAGTATTCCTGCTTTGACAAGGCCGAAACCTGATCTGGTGTAATTGTTCCGTTCTTCTCGCAATTCCACTCTACTGCTATTGCCGGGTGGGTCTTTGACAGGCTGTTCAGGTTTTCTTCTACCACTCGTCCAGCGCAGTACGGGCATCTGCTGCCATCAATTCTTGATGAAATCCACGCGCTGTACTCTCCTCCGCAGGATGGGCAATGCCACCAGAAAAGCCCCGCTTTGCTTGATGTAACTGCATCTGCTCCGACCTTATTCTTCTCTGACCACTCCTTAGCAAGCTGCGGGTACTGTGAAGCAAAATCGTTAAAGCCTTTCAGCAGTTTATGATCCTCGCAGTAGGGACAGCCATGCCCATCCGATCTGCTGGAAATCAGAGCATACCATTCATGCCCGCATTTTCCTTTCCACCACGCTTTCTTATTGCTGAATGCTGTTACCTCGTCTGGTCTTAGGGGATAATTTTTCTCCGACCATTCTGCCGCGATCTCCGGAAACCTCGATGCAAGGTCATTAAAACCGGCAAGCACACGGTTTCCGGAACAGTACGGACAACCGGGAGAATTTTTTCCGGTTCGGCTATGAGGACTTGCCTGCCATTCATGTCCGCACTCTCCACGCCACCAAACCTTTTTATTAGAACCATAGCTGATATTCTTCGGCAGCAAAGGAAAATTGCGCGTTGACCACTGTTTTGCGACCTCTGGGAACATAATTTCCAGGCTGTTTTTCATTTTTCTCACCTCGCTTTCCTTTAACGAGATTCAGTATAGACGAAAAAATTCAATATGAGAAATGTGCGAATTTGAAAAAGGGACCTGTCAGGCGATTTTTCATCGTCCTGGCAGATCCCGTTTTGTGCTTATATATTTTGTACCTGTCGCTCTCCCGTCCGGATATAGTTACTGTAGGTTAAAATCTCCCTCTTTTTCATTTCGTTCGACACCGTAACATAAATCTGGAGAGTGGTAGTTACATCCGCATGGCCTAGCACTGATTGTACGACCTTTACATTCAGTCCAGACTCGCACATACGCGTTGCAAAAGTATGCCGCAGTACATGACAGCTGAAACATGGGAGGAGCACCGGCTCATCGTCAATGTCATTGTTTTCAAGGATTTCGCCATTACAATCGCGCATGATTCTGCGCAGTGCCTTATTCAGTGTTCCCTGATGCTGTACCTCTCCGAATCGGTTGACGAAGATAAAATCAGAATAACCTTCGATATGGCTGACACTAATGATATTATTTTCTTCTTGATACTCTTTCTCCATCTTAAATGCTTCGACAACGCCCTCTGTCATTGGAATTTCGCGGATACCAGCTTTGGTTTTGGGTGTATTGATAGAGAAATAGCAGCCATGCTCATCACGATGATTGTAATAGACCAGAGTATGGTTCACGTTGATAAGTCCTGTCTTGAAATCCACATCACACCAGCGCAGACCGGTAATCTCGCCAACACGCATTCCGGTGTTTGCCATGATATAAAAGACCGGATACCAGTGATTGTAGCGCGGCGAATTCCTGAGATATTCAAGAAAGATCCTTTCTTGCTCAACGGTCAACGCCTTTCGTTTTTCCATCTCGTGACCATGTGCCGATTTCAGCTCACGCAGCATATTGTCGGTCGGGTTATTCCGAATCATATCATCATCGACTGCGATGGCAAAGACCTGATGGAGAACGTTATGAATGCCGTCCAAAGTAGAAATTTTCAAAATACGCTCATCAACAAGCTGATTGTAGAACCGGCGTACATCTGATTTCTTAACCTGTGTCAGCTTTTTCTTTCCAAAAGTCGGCTTCACGAACATCTCATACATATAAATGTAGTTCTTCATCGTACTGTCTTTAACGCCTCTTTTCACCTGAACCCACAGGTCAAAGAGGTCATTTACGGTGATGTTCTTCACATTCGTTTTAATACCGTCATGCCGGTCTATGATGATCTGTTCTTCATGCTCTCGCAAATCAGCTAGCGTGGGAGCATATACTGCATGGCGTTTTCCGGCTTTATCCGTCCAGCGGTAAACATAGGTGCCATTATCTTTTTCACTTTCGCCTGTGCGCAGCCTGATATGCTTACTGTCAAAGCGAACGCCATTCTTTGATTTGACTTTCTTCTTCGATACCATTGTTTTTCCCTTCCTTCATCAAATTTCTCTTACGGGAATAGCATAAACAATGACGTCCCGTTTTTCCAATGTACCAATACAGCGATTGGAAGCAAATCACACAGTTGCATTAGACGGAATATGCGTTCTCCAAATACTCATCCAGTTTTCGGCGTTTAATCATTCGCCTGTTGCCAACCCACATGACATAATCGCAGGTCGGCTCGTCCGTCATTTCTCTCAGCTTTCTAACACCAATTCCGGTATAGGCAGCAGCTTCTTCCAGCGTGATTGTTGCCCGTTCCCATACTGGAACCAGGTTGTTTTTTTCTTCTCTGTTCATTTTCTTCTGCCTCCATCTGCTCGCTTCTCAGCATAGTCCTGATAATTTGTATAACGGTATTCACACCAGTCATATTCTTTCGACTTGAAAAACTTCTTTCGGATAGCATCATAAAAGTGTTGAATCGCTCTGAGGTTGATGTTCTCCGTAAGGACTAAATCCCTGACTGTAATCTTTTCAAGCTGTCTGTGAATCTTTCTCCAGCCGGTGTAGTCGAAGCACTGATTCATTGCCCCGCAGTACATCGCCTCGTCTACTGTGATATTCGGATTCAAACTGCGATACAGGCAAACGATAATTTCCTCGACGCGTACTGCATCGAGCAGGTTCATATTCAGCAGATCAAAGACGCGCATATCCAGGATCTGATCCAAATGTTCAAAGCCAAGCGAATCGAAGTAATTCGCCACAGTACGGTTTACAACAGCCTGCCAGTCATCAATTACCACAAAGGCATTCAATTCGACATTCATCGTCACACCTCGTCTTTCTGCAACGAGCGCAAACCAAGACTGATAGCCGCTGCTGCATCAACCCGGCGCATAACGCTTTTGTTTACGTGGCCGATCTTATCTCCCAGTCTGCACTTATCGACCGTCCGCAGCTGTTCCAGCAAAACCAGAGAGGGACGTACACCACTCTCTCGACCTACATGCACATGAGTCGGCAAAATGTTTTTTCTGATATTGCTGGTCAGCGGTGCAACAACAACCGTCGGACTATAACGATTACCAACATCATTCTGAACGACGACTACTGGACGAAAGCCAGCCTGCTCAGAGCCAACCGCCGCACCCAGCTCGGCATAGAGAATATCTCCGCGCAAGATGGGACTTCTCTTGTAAGTATTCATATCGACCCTCCTCAAATTTGTCCTCTCACTAATCAACTACAACCTTCGAGTCCAAAAACTGATAATCATTTTTGAAAAAATTCAAAATGAATTTTTCAAACAGCTTTACGCGGTATCTTGCCTGATGTTCCGGAATATCATATTTTTCCCTTAAATAGCTGCATGCCTTATGTTTTCTGCCATTCAAATAGAATCTGAGAACCTCATTCGCCCATGGCTTCCAGTTTTCAAGCGCAGCACGCAGCTGGCGCATAGTTTCTTTCTCAACTACAGCCTTCTCTACGCAAAAGCTATCTGCAATAAAGTCAGTCAAATCGCCTGCATCTTCGTTTGCACAAAGCGTGTCTGTAGACAGAAACTTATACTTTCTTTTTGCATTCTGAATTTTGTTTCTGTAAGTTTGCTTGCTGTTCCACTTCTGATAATCCGGCAAGCCTGTTTCGATGTACATGACATCCAATCCATCCGTATCAGCAATTACATCCTTGGTAAACAGCCGGCGTTCCTGTAAAGGCAGTTCCTTATTCTTAATCAGTATCTGCGTGAATTCCTCCTGAGAGGCAATCCGCATTCCCATACTTGTATTCTCTCGATCAACAAAGACCAGCACAGTCGTTTTCATCTTGCAATCTCCTTTGAATTTTTTTGAAAAATCAAAGGTGATCACGGATATGCGGCGATTAGCGCCAGCCAGTAAAAAACGCTCATTTCGTTCCTTTCTGGAACCAAATGAGCGCAAAAAAGCCACTTGATCTGCTAACCTATCGCCACAATGATCGAACCGTGCTTTCTAAAGCACAGGTTGCAAATCAAGTGGCGCAATGGAAGTCAGCACATCAAGTGGCTCCGGGGCACAATCTTGTTACTCCATATTCAATTCAATCCGCTTATGCGGTATACAGCCGAAAGGCAATCGGTGGAAACACTACTTCCTCACCGCAGTTCGGGCATTTTGCCCTTGAAGGGCCATGTTCCCCCCGATACAAAATCTCGATCTTATGCTCACAGTATGGGCAGAGCCGCGCAACGCTGGTGCCGAAAGCCGCCATGCTGAACTGAAGTTTCAATTCTTCCTGCTCCGCCTTCACCTGCGCATAGCGTTCCGGGTCCTGCGTCTTTACATCAAGTCTTGCCATATTGAAATACCTCCTCTGAGAATCTATCTATCTGTTTCATCACAGCAAATATCGATTAAACTGTACGGATTATTCAGGTCGTTTCGATCTACCAGGCCCAGCTGCTTCATTCGAATTGCCAGCGCCGTTTTGGAGACCCCCATCTTATCTGCAATCTGCGAAAATGCTTCATACTGCCTTGCCGCAAATATTCGATTGACCATACGCATTTTCTTTCCTAAGCCATACTCCTGCATATACTGCAGGATCAGGTCTTTGGGCATCAGCACTGCTGAAGCCAGCATATTGGTACGCCATTCTTCCCAGTCTGGCGTCACGTTTCGTGGTGCAAAACGCAGGCTGTAATAGACTCTGCGCAGCTGAACGCCTAAATAGGTTTCTGGATACAGCATTCCGTATACCAGATGGCAGGCTTCGTGCATAAGCGTGAAATTGTGACGCCCGATATTTGCGTTTTCGCTTCTCAAACTCTCGTCAACGAAAACCGTCCTGCCGTCCAAGGGCGCATATACCGGGTGCTCAACATCATCAAACACCTGAATCTGAACCGGAAGCATACAAGTCAGGCCCAGCACATGCCCAAACCGCGATAATTTATGATATGCGATCTGGAGGCCCAGCACATTGCTTGTCACAATTTCAGGATCGATTCTCGTTACCGTTTGATTCTGCTGCGCACAGTACCGGTGATATGCCCGCACGATGCGCTCGGCAATCGTTTCGATTTCTTGAACCGTCAGGTAGGGCATAACCGGCACCTCCTACACATGAAGGTTTTTGGCTTCTACAAACCACAAGCCTTCATCTTCAAAGAGGAATGTACGATGCTGTCCGATCCGGATGGAGTACCGAATGCCGGTTCCTCCGACTTTACTGGCGGCGGCTCTCTTTCTGCCTAACACCTGGTCGATCTCATAGGTCTTGCCATCGGAGAACTTGATGGATAGCGGTATACTGCCGCCATCCTTCGTATGGCGCACCAGGGTATCTACATAGACCTTTTCCCAATTTACTGTCTGTTCCATAGTCTTTACTCCAAAGATTTATCTTTTTCCTACTGATACATCAGTCCTGGCATTTTTACACTATCGCGTCCGTCATTCGGCATCTTCAGATTGCCAAGCAGGCCGGCATATGTTAGAGATTTTTTTCCGAAACGACGACGCAGATCTTCGATCGCATCCTCCAGCCGAACTCTGCGATCTCTCCGCTCATAATCGACCATCAGCGAAAGCTGCTCTTCCGTTGTCTGAGGTATCAGATCGATTGCGCGAACAGTGATTGCGCGAACTTTTTCGGTCCACACATATCGTTCCTTGAATAATTGGAAGCCTGCTGCGGCAATTTCAGACGGCAGCTGCGTTTTGAACGGCAGCTTGCACTGATACTGAGTGCTGTATAGGCTATTGTCTCGCACAGAAATCTGAACACCGGTTGCTGACAGCTCATGCACTCGCAGACGATGACCAACATCCTGACTCAACTCCAGCAGCACATGAAATACTTCTTCCTCGTTATTAAGATCCGTTGTACAGGTAATTCCATGCCCTATCGACTTGACTGGGCTGACAAAGTCCTTCTGCATCACGCGAGACTCGTCCGTACCGTTTGCATATCTCCATAGCTTCAGGCCGTTGATGCCGAACATATATTTCAGCGTGCTCGGCTCCGTTGCAGCCAGGTCGCCAATCGTCTTGATGCCGTAGCTGGCCAGCTTCTTCGTTGTGGCGCTGCCTACATAGAGCAGCTCTGATGCGGCCAGTGGCCAAATGTTCTCCTTGAAGTTTTGCTTTGTGATTACGGTAATTGCATCCGGTTTCTTCAGATCACTGCCCAGCTTGGCAAATATCTTATTGAACGATACGCCGATACTCACCGTCAGCCCCAGTTCTTCCTTCACCGACTGCCGGATCTCCTCTGCGATCTCCAATGGTTTGCCATATATCTCGCAGCCGGTCACATCCAGCCAGCATTCGTCCATTCCAAACGGCTCCACCAAATCGGTGTAACGGTAATAGATCTCATGTGCCAGCTTTGAATACTTCAAATACTGGTCATACTGCGGCGGAACAAGAATCAGGTCTTTACATCGCTGCTTTGCCTCCCAGTTTACCATGCCGGTTTTGACCCCAGCTCGCTTTGCAAGCTCTGACTTTGCCAAAACGATTCCATGCCGGTTCTCTGTTGATCCACACACTGCAACCGCTTTGCCTCGCAGTTTGGGATCAAGCATCATTTCAACCGATGCGTAGAACGAGTTCATATCACTATGCAGTATCGCACGGTCAGCACTCATTGCCACTCACCTCGCTTTCTGTGCTTTAAGCATATCATTTCGTTATGCGATATGTCAATCGTGCATTTGTATCGTTTTATTCAATTCTTTCTTGACACTGCTCTTTCCGACTTATATAATATAAGCATAAACACAGAGGGAGGAACAGACCATGAAAAAGGCTAACCGTTCCAGCAAGATTATCAACTTCAAAGATTTCAATACCGGCTATAATGCTGTTTCTGAAAGGGAAGATAATATCATCGGTAAAAAAATTGCAGATTTCCGTGCTGCAAATAAAATGAGTCTGACCGATCTGCGTATACTGCTTGAAATCTATGGTATATCTATAACCAACGCTTCTATCAGCAAATGGGAAACCGGAGCTTCTGTTCCGAACATCTATCAGTTTATTGCCGTTATGCAGGCTCTAGGCATAGACGAAAATATCTCCTTCTTCACGCGCGCTGCCGCACAGCTGAACCCAGAAGGATTGCGAAAGCTGCGCGAGTATCGTGACGATTTGATAGCTACCGGAAAATACAGAGTCGTTGCCAAGCACTCCTATGAAGAGGAATGCATTGATATGCCGATCAGCACTCTTTCCGTTTCGGCTGGTACCGGTACATTCCTCGATGAAGGGAATTTTGAAACTATCTCTTTCCCAAAGAGTGCAGTTCCTGATCGTGCTGATTTTGGTGTTCGTGTCTGCGGCGATAGTATGGAGCCGGTTTATCACGATGGTCAAATCGCATGGATTCAGGAATGCAGTGAACTGTCCCCAGGCGAGGTCGGCATCTTTATGTATGACGGCGACGGCTACATCAAGATGTATGATGAGCAGGAACCTTGTGAAGCCGAACGTTACGATTTTACTGACAGTGACGGCACACTCCATATGCAGTCTGTTCTGATTTCGTACAATAAAAAATACGAGCCGAAGCTCGTATCTCCATTAGTTAGATTTTCTATTGTAGGCCGTGTACTGAACTAATTTCCAATTAACCTCAGAGGAGGTCCTTGACTTGAATACTATTAGCCGTGTGCAGGAACTTGCTGACGAACGCGGACTTACCCTTTGTCAGCTCTCTAAAATATGTGATTTGTCCGAAGCCACAATCCGCACTGCTAAGAAACGCGGTAATCAGCTAAGTGTGGATACCATAGAGCGTATCTGCGAGGCACTGGATATATCGCTTAGTGATTTTTTTGCAGAAACCTTACCCAAATAAATTCGCTATACGCATGAGCTTCTATCTCCACTTTCGTAACCATCTAATCTATCCTCGCCAAGAAAAATACTGGATACCATTGCCTGTCGCTTTTCTGTATAGTAATCTCCGATCTTTTCATTGGAAAAAGCAAAGTGGTGTAAAGATTAATGATCTTTGTATTGGCACCGAAAATATATTTATTTCTCCGCGGCTTTTCTTCCAGGATGGGAGAGTGCCGCGGAGAATTTTTTGCGAAGAAAGAATTGCTATAGCTTTTGTAATTCCGGGAAAACCTTTATCTAAGAAAAAAATACAATATTAACATGAATATCATGA
>OLSG01001636.1_pt1 | contig 21998 bp, 9 predicted proteins | sample 1673041 | NCBI WGS metagenome assembly OLSG01 (sample SAMEA3136749, study PRJEB25190) | human gut metagenome | reverse complement strand
CTGCCGGAGCGGTGCTTAAGCCGCAAGGCGGGAATTGTGCGGTGTTGCCCAAGGTCTATCTGAAATCAAAAAACGCCGGATATTTCCATTTCTCAGCTGCACCCCAACAAAAAAGCAGCGGCCAGCAATCTGCCAGCCGCTGCTTACCTTATTATAATAGCGCTCCCGGATGTTCCGCTCCGCTTCATCTCAATTACTCTTCGCTGTCATCCGGGATATCTTCCTCAAAAGCATCCATCCAGCTTTCGTTGTGCCACTTATCTTTTTCACCTTTTTCCTTGGCGTCAACCTTCTGCCGTTGTGCCTGGTCGTTCATTATGGTGCCGATCGGGTTCAGCGCGCGTTCTTCAATAATGTGGTAGAACAACCCCATCGGGTTATTCACGTTGGGGTCCTTGGCGGCCTTTGCCCAGAACACATCAAAGTCCAGTTCATGCGCCATAGCTTCCATCAATGGGGTCAGGCTGCCATACTTTTCAATCACTTCATTCATGCAGGCCAGGTAATGCAGCCGCATTTCGTCTTTCAGCCCATTGCGCAGGCTGGAAGGCGATGGCACGCACCGCGCTGCCAGGTGGCGGTAAATTTCGTGGTAAGCGCCGCGCTGGCCGCTTGTCAACGTCTTTTCCAGGTATCCATCATCTACAAACTTTGCAAACTCTTTTCGCATATCCTGCCGTTTTACAATCGTTTCGGGAATCAGCTCTACCTTGGGCGGCTCAGGCTCCGGCATCGTTTGCTGCACCGGCTCGTCCATCACATGGTACTCCGCTTCCAACAGCTCCTCTTTGGGTTCGGCTGCCGGCTTTGCCTTGCGGAAAATATAAATGCGATAGTTATCCATATCCTCGCGCAGCACCTTGTTCAGGTACCGCGCCGGGCTGCGCATCGTCTGCGACCGGGGAATGATCTCCTGTGCATAACGGGGTGCCACACCGGCCAGCCAACTGGTCAGCCCGCCGCAATCCAGGATGATGGCATTCATCTTTCCAAACACCGTTTTGTTGCCGCCGTCCTGCTCGCCATCGCCTGCCTGGATGGTGCAGCAGGCATCTGCCAACACATCAATGATCACTTCCACCGCATGCAGCTCTTCGGGCGTAATCTCCGCGCGCAGCTGATCCATGCGCGCTTTCACAACAATTTCCTCCCGCAGCTCGGTGCGGTGGCGTCCAAAGGAATAGGGGATCGTTGTTTCCGGTGCCGAAACATAATCAAAGGTGATCACGCTGGGATCATCCAGCAGCGAATCCTCAATTGCCACGGTGGGGCGGCCCTTCTTTTTGCTCTTTTTGCGCACTGTGCTGTTGATGCTGTCCAGGTTGGCCTGTGCGGCGGCATCATCCACCGGGTCAATCGTTACCACCAGCGAAAGAACCTTCTGCCCCTTTTTTTCGTACACATCGTAATTAAAAATAATATCCGTCTTTTCGTTAATTTCCGCCTTTGCCTTTTCCAGTGCCAGGCGGCGGAAATCCGACCATCGGTTGGCCGTATACGAAAGCTGTTCATACAGCATGCTCAGGTTCCATACCAGCGGTTCCCCGGCCGCTTTCTTTTTCAGGTACAGGCTCTGGTAGCTCTTGCACAGCTCGTAAATGCGGATGGAATAGGTGGACCGCATCAGCATGGTGTAGGTCACATCCATGGTGGTATACAGGGTTTTCAGCTGCACCAGGTGCGGTTTCAGCACCGGATCCAGCGTGATGGTCATGCGCGCGCGGCCCTCATCAATGCGCACTTTATCGATCCAGCGGAATGTTTCCACCGTGGAAGTTCCGTTATTCTTGATCCACTGGATGGGCGCGTTGGCCAGCTCCTCAATATTTTTGCGCACCTGCTTGTACAGCGCCCCGCTGTGCGGGTCCATGCCGGTCATCTTGATAAAATCATAAATGCTCAGCTCATAAGAGGGCAGGTCCGTATCCTCCGGCTTAATCATCGAAAAAATATGCAGCATCAGGCGCTGCTGGCTCAGCGTCAGGTTGTTGCGCGTCATCTGTACAAGGTCATTGGATTTGCGAACGATGGTCTGGTCCCCGCGTTCTTCAAACGTAACGACAAACGGATCATCTTTTTTCTGTTTACTTGCCGCCATAAGCAGGGGCCTCCTATATCGGTTGCTGTATCCCGGGTGGTCACGCACATCATGCTAAACATTATAGCACATCCTGTTGTCCAGCGCAAGAATTGCAAATTTACACAGGGTTTCACCGTCATTACCCTGTGCAAAATGCAACACCCGCGTTGTGGTTTGCCATATATCCTGTGGGGGTTGCAGCCCGGGTGCAGGTTACACAGGGTTTTATTGCGCTTTTCTGTCCTGCTGTTTCAGGGTTCTGTAACCTGATGGAATGGCAACACCAATTTTTTCCCGTTCTCCCCCATCTTCCGGCTTACCTCTGGTTGTTATTATGGCTTAGATGTTTAGTTCTATATTAGTAATAGGTAGAGCCTGTGTAATTTAACAACGCAAACCTGTGTGTTCAACCAACTGCAGCCTGTGCATTCCACCACCATTTTCCTGTGCGGAAAGCAACCTGCGTAAAGTTGCAAATAAGCCAAAAACAGCCAAACCTGTGTAAATTGCAACACGGGGAACGGGCCTATCCTGTGTGGTTTTCCAACAGGTACGCGGGTCACGGCGGGGCAGGGGAGCGGGAATACCCTGTGTAAAATGCAACTGTTCCGGGGGTAACCTGTGCGTTTTTCCAACGGTAAGCGGCATAGGGAAACAATGCAATCCTGTGCGTTTTTCCAACACGTTTCGGGAATGTTCGGCACAGAATGCGGGCAATACCCTGTGCAAAATTGCAACAGCTCACAGCTGCTTCAAATAGATCAGTTGCAAATTTACACAGGGTAGCACCCCTATATTATAAGGTAAGTGCCGCACAGAATGGCGCATGTGGGGTTGCAGTTTACACAGGATAGATTGAAAGCTGGGAGCTGGAGGTGTATCTGAAAACAAAGAAAATGACGGATATTTCGCAAACACAAGCAGGATTTAAGGCAGAGAGCCGCAGGAATTCTTTGTGGATTCCAAGGCGTAACGCAAAATCCCGCTGTGTTTGTAGAAATAGACTAAATTTTCGACTTTTCAGATACACCTTAGTCCTGTCTGAAACGTCAAAAAGCTCGTCTGTTTCAGTAAACGCAGCCGGATTTTGTGCTTGCGAAAGATTCGCTATTTTCGTTGCTCTCAGATGCACCTCAGGAGCTGGCGCAGATAGAGATCGGCAAGGGGGAACCGGGAATCAGGGGCGGGGCAGGGGGGACAAAAAAGCGAATGGCATATCTGCAGCAAACCCGCACCCCGTTGTAAAGGGAGAACGGCATCCCGTTGGCGGGCGTGCAATCCACCAAACACACACCCGCCGCCGCAAACACCGCAAACCGTTTGCAGGGGCGCGGTGTACCCCATCGCGCCGCAAAAAAACGGGAACCGTGCGCCGCAAACCTGCCATCCCTCCCACAAGGCGCCCACCCAGCCGCCAGGCCCCGCCGCAAACAGGCGCATGCGAAACAAATAATTGCGCAAAAACAGGAAAATGCAACAAAAAAGGCGAATTTTTCCGCAAAGTTGCGCTCTGTGTGCGCAGAGGATCATAAACGCGCGGTCAAAGTATATAAAAGGGACCGCTGCCAAAAAGAAAATCAGCAATAAATTATACAAAGGCTTTGAACACATTGTATAATTGGAGAAAACGCAATCAGTAAAAGTGCTGAAAAACAGGAATTTGCGTGGATTGTATTGTCTTTCTGGTGTAAAGGTGCTATATTAAGAAAATAAAAAGTAAATGCGCAATGAGAAGACTCGATGCAGTTTTTTTTTGAAAACAACATGGCAACGGTTGCGCAAGTAAAAGAAGCTGGCTTCTTTTACTGTTTCACAGGGATCCCCTGTGGAACAATGTGCTTCCATCAAGCCAGCGCGAAAGACGGGTGAGCAGATTGAATAGAACAGGAAACAACACAACAGGTTGGGCGCGCCGGCTGACAGCGCTGCTTGTCACCGCTTGCCTGGTTATGGCAATGGCCCTGCCTGTATACGCCGAGGTGGATCTTCTGCCCGACGCACCTGACGAAGTAGAGCTGCTGGAGGCTGAGCAGGGAACGGCCTCCGGGGAGGATACCGTTCCGCCGGAGCAGAACGCCGCCACCCCGGTGCCGGATGCCGCCACCCCGGAACCGGAACAAAGCGCCGAGCCGGAGCAGCCCGCCCCGACCGAAACGCTGGAGCCCACGGCAGAACCCACCCCGACCCCGGAACCGGCAGCCACCGCAACGGCCACCCCTGTGCCGACCGTGACCCCCACCGCCACCCCGGAACCGACCGAACAGCCGCAAAAGATGTACGCCGCAAAAAGCGGGGATAACGTGCAGGCAGTTAGTGAGGGGGGAGTGCCGGATACTTACACGCTCTATTTTGCAGTGCCTAAGAGGTGGATCGGTTATACAGGGGTGACAATACGTGCCATTATTGGAAAAAGTAAAAATGATCCAAAATATGAACTTCCTATGAAGGAAGTTAGCGAAACGGATGACGAAAGAAAAATTTATTCTGTGGTCCTGAATTATCAAGCCCACTATCAATATGGAGTGTTGGGTGGACTTGAATTTCGCGGATATAAAGGAGAAACACATACATACACAGTAACCATTGTTAAAGTAGATGATAATGATCAGCTAAGGGATATATCGTTCAATCCAGATAGTCCGGATTATATCGGCGGCGACTACTATGACGGAGAGAACGGAGATGGCTGGCATCCAGAGCTGTGGAAAATCTATAAGGTTGGCCATAAGCATTTCGCTGGCAAAACGATGGCCTTTGAAAATAAAACCAGTGAAACACTAACGAACGTCCAAGCCTGGTTTTATGAACCGAAAGAAGGAGAGCTTAAGCTGGTCGGTGACCCAATACCCTTAAATAGTATTGATTCTGGAAATAGTATTGCTTCTGGTTCCACAGCAACCTTTAAAATTCCTAACGATTATTGCTCTTTTGTTCGCTTTACCGCGGGCGATGATAATACAGAAATAAGTAAATACTACAATTTTTATAATGAGGAAGTAACAGGAGAAAATCAGAAACGCTTCCAGTATTCCGAAGGTCAATGCTATTGCTACATGTACAATGATATTGAGGATGCAACATGGGGGCGTCCCGGTGCCACCCGCATCTATTACGATGCTACTTTTTCCAAGATGGCATTGAATGGAGATACCGACGACTTTTCAATCCCCAAAGCCAATAATAATAAAGAGACCATTTATTATCGGATAAAAGGAGACGGCGTAGAATCCGAAAGCGGCACGCTGGTAAAAGATGGTACAAACGAAAATCTTTATTATATTGACATTCCCCAAGGATATCGTTCAATCATCTTTTCCGGTGATGCAATTAACGGTGACAAGGAGACAAAAGGAAATGGAGTAAGTACAGAGTGGCTGCCGATTCCCACAGATGACAAAAATTGCTTCTATGCGGATACGAATGACGATGCAGTATATAAAAATGACACTCGTGATGGCTACTGGGCTCCAAAAGGTACCCTGCGTGATGCCGAAACGTGGAAAAATCCTGACACTAAAGTAGTAGATATTGCCGCCGCTGAATTTACGGAAAAACCAAACACAAAGTATGTTACCAGTACGCTGTATGACTATTATACAGATTACGAACTGAACGGCAAGAACCGTAAGAACTACGATAATGATAATGCGGTTAATCAGCGCCACTGGGTACCCTTCCGCCAGTTCGATCAGGCAATCAGCGACTACTATCAGAGTTATGTAGATAAAAATACCGAAAAGCCCATTATATATCCCATTTATACAGGCCATTTCCAGCCAAGTGATTGGGATCCAAAATTTGCGGATATTGCAAGTACATTGAATTTGTACGGATGGAGTTCTTACAATATCTTTATCGCAGCCAATAACTCGAACTATGATATAGGAGGAAACGCAAACGGGAAAAAAAATGCCTACGCTTTCCAGGGCATTGTGGCAGACAAAAGGGACAGCGATGGCGACATCGTGATGAATGGAACGACCCTGAAAGAACCGCATTTCAATGAAGAGTTCCTGACCAGCAAAAACAGCAAAAATGCAAAACTTGGCGAAGTTTACCACAATGTTGAGTTTCCGTTTACCCAAAAAGAAGTTTTTGTAGAATCAGATCAAAAAGGCAAAGGTGTTAAATACTGGTGGTTTGACAGTAGCAAAACTTCTCTATATCTGCGCAAAGATACAAATAGCGATCAGTTGTACCTTGGTAATGATAGCACGGGAGAGACAACCGCTGAATATCTGAGCGAGGCGTCCCACAACGTGGACAGTGCAAGTGATCCAAATAAAGTTTCAACGCCATACGGCTTTTTCCCGTTCAATGAAACCACAACCAGTAAGAGCGCAGTCAGGTACAATTACGGTTACGGTGCAAAACTTGAAATTCCGTTTACCCTAACCAGTACCGGAACAGTTAAGGACGACTACAATAATGAAATTCCAATTCGTTTTTACTTCTCTGGTGATGATGATGTGTGGGTTTTCATTGACAATCAGCTTGTCCTGGATATTGGCGGTGCTCATGCCAAAGTTTCTGGTGTGTTGGAATTTGACCAGCGCGATAATAAGAAAAACACCGTAACTTCCTATGTCAGCCGGGTCAAGAACAGCAAGACAGGTAATTATGGCGCTGAAAATTGTGATGAGCACAACTATACAACGGCGACAAGCATTACTTACTTAGGAACAACCGAAAAGTATTATAAAAACGCAAGTGTCTCCATCCCTAATCTTTCCACCGGCAAGCACACCCTTACCATGTACTATATGGAACGCGGTATGTGGGAGTCCAACATGGCGGTGGCGTTCAACTTCCCGGATAATAACGAGCTGCAGGTTCAAAAAGAGGTCGAACTGAGCAAGGTTGATCCGGACTTCAAAAATTGCTTTAAAGACCAGAAAATCTTCAACTTCACCATCCAGAACCAGGCAACCCATTATGGAGAAAAAGTGGCCGCTGGCTCGGATACAAGCGGTACCAAAGAGGTGAATTTTGCGGATTGTGACGAGATTAAACCCGCAACCGATTCAACCGAAGGTGAGTACATTTTCAAGTTGGATACAAACCCCGAGCAAGGTTCCGGGCCTGAAGGCGAAAAGGTCCTTCACTGGTACGCACGCTATACGGATACGGAACCCGTCAGTGCAGCGCGTAAGAAACGTTATGGCATCCTGACGCTGAAAAACCCCATCGATATCAAAGACGAGCGCTTCCTTACGTTCCAGGTTTACGTTGATCCAGGGGATAGTGGAGGTGACCTTTCCCTCAACAACCTGTATCTGGAACTGCTGGATGATGAAGACGTCCAAAAAGGCAGCCTTGGCACATCAGGCATTAACGGCGCAACGTATGGCTCGGTCGAAGTGAAGACAGGCGCATGGGTCACCGTAAAGCTGGACCTGAACAAGATGAAAGCGCAGGACGGTTTTAACGGCAAGGTCAAAACCATCCGCGTGGGCGATAACTATAGCCGCCACATCTATTTCAGGAACTTTACCTTCATTCCCAAAGCGGTGCCAAAAACGATGACCGGCTTTACAACCGATCAGAAGGAAATCCCGGATTACGGCTCCGCCACAAGCGGTCAGTTGCAAAACGCCATAAACGCACAGTACACCTCCACCAAGGACAACGACACCCAGTTGGTGGACGATGACGGACGCTTTGTTCTGGAAGATGGAGAAACCGTTACCTTCAGCGACCAGTTCCGCCGCGGCAGCTACATTTCGCTCAAAGAGGAACTGAACCAAAGCCTGTACGACACCACATGGACGGTGTACGAGAACGGGCAGAAGGTTACTTCGATGAAGGGCGATAGCGAATCCGTGACAGTTACCGACACGAACAAGTCGCTGGACAAGCAGGAGGGAAGCAGCCCCAATGATGGCCGAACGGAAAAAATAAGACCGAATGATGATCAAACGGGTAATAGCTATACCGGAAACAAACCCTCCGCCGACACCATCGTCTTCCGCTCCTATAAGGACCCGGACGAAAATAGCTCCACGCTGACAAAGCTAAAGGTAAAATACGTCAACACCGTCAAAACCGGCGGGCTGAAAATCAAAAAGCAGGCCGCAGACGGTGAGAAAGATACCATTAAAGGCACCTACACCTTCAAAGTTACCTTTAATGATGTTGGCGGTGAGGGTCTGGAAAAAGAGCCCATCATAAAGTATGTTGAGATCAACATGAGCGATGAGAACAACTCAGAACACACCGGAACCATCACCGGCATCCCCGTTGGCACCCGCTATACCATCGAGGAAGTCAAAACCGATGATTCCAGACTGCAAAGCGTAACCGTTCCGGATGGTCAATACGCCCATGTGATCGACAACACCATGGTGGAAGGCGAGATTGTGGCGAGCAAAAATCCGAACGATCCGAACGATCTGGAAGTTACCGCAGTCTTTACCAACACCACGCGCAAACTGATCAACATTGAGTTCAATAAGCTCTGGAAAGATGCAAATGGTACGGATCTTAGTACAAAGAACCCGCCGGATACAATCTACATCCAGCTCCAGCGCCGCCTGGCAAGTGAAAAAAACTGGACACCGGTAAGGTACCCGGCTGACAGCACGCAAAACTATGTTACCATTAACCGCGATGATTACGGCTGGAAGTGTATCTTTAACAACCTGGATCAGTACCCGGTTGGCGACAACGCGGAAAACAACTATATTTACCGCATTGTGGAAGGTACGGTGGATAAGGCTGGCAACTTTACCGCGGTAAAGCCGAACGAAACCATTACGATTAACGGCAATACGTATGTTGTAACGGCTGAAGCTGAAGCAACAGCAAACAGCGAAACGAACAGCGCGGGCAGCTCAACAGACAATACAGCCACAGCAAACAGCGAAACGAACAGCGAAACCGGCGCAACTACAACGCCAGCCACAGTAACCCCCGATGGAACCATCACCGGCGGCAGCGGCAAGATTGTGCTGACCAACACGCTGCAGAACCCGAAGTTTGTACTGGATATCATCAAGAAGGACGCGGAACGCAATAATGCGGGCGAAGATGTGTTCTTGAAAGATGTTGAGTTCAAGCTGGAAAAGCTGAAAGCCGAAACAACAACCGAAGGAGAACCGCAGTGGGTAGTAGATGAAAACTACCCATTCGATAGCACAAACAAAGGTTCCATTACCGGTACAACCGGAACGGACGGCAAGATAACCCCGAACCCGTTCACAAATCTGGAACCCGGTACATACCGCCTGACGGAAACCAAGGCACATCCGGGGTACAACCTGTTGGCACAGCCAATTGTGATCAAATTTACCCAAGGCGGCACGTGTTCTATTGATGGGCAGTTAATTCCGGACAAAGAGCTTACGAACTCCGGCAACACCTACACCATGACCCTTACCGTTCTGAACCGTAAAACGCCTGAGCTGCCCCACACGGGTGCAGACGCGCCAAGCCTGTGGCTGCTGATCGGCATGCCGCTGGCGGTGGCAGGGCTGTTGATATTCACATTCCGCTACAACAGGAAAGGGGGCCGGCGACATTAACCATCCCCCGGAAACCCAGCAACCCCCAGGGTACAGGGCCTGCCCGCCCGTGCGCGCCCGTTTACGGCAGGGCGCAGCCATAAGCCGGGGTGTGTAACTGAAAAGCGGAAAATATCGCCTGTTTCTATAAGCGCAGCCGGATTTTGTGTTAAGAAGCCTTGGGATCCGGAAAGGATTGCGGCGGCTCTTTGCCTTACATCCTGCTTGTGGCTGCGAAATATCCGTTATTTCCTTTGGTTTCAGATGCACCTTAAGCCAAGTGGGCAAGCGGCCCAGTTTTTCCTCCTTTTTTCTTCACGGCACAGTGCGGGCGGCGCGGCAGCGTTTCCCCGCTGCAGCGCCCCGCACTGCACGCCGTGCTGATGCAGAACCCTTAAGCCGGGCGGCTTTGCCGCCCATCCGATGATGATTTTTTTAAGAGAAGAGGTACTGAAATGAAAAAAGCAAAACGTTTTCTCACAGGCCTGTTGAGCGCCGCTCTGGCCCTCAGCCTGTGCGCCATGCCAGCAATGGCAGAGGGTACAGGTGAAACTACACCCACAACTCCCCTGGCTAGCGCTATTGATAAAGATGCAAAGGGTACCATCACGATTCATAAGTATGAATATAATGGTAACGAGGATAAAGCCGGCACAGGTGTAGCAGGAGACGAGAACAATGTGCCCACAGATGCAAAAGACTTGGAAGGTGCAACCTTTACCTATTATCAGGTAATGACTGCGGATGAACTGGTCGAGTACTATAATGGTAAGAGCACAGAGAAGGTAGGCATCAACACTTATGTTGATAAGAATGGTCAGATTCTTTCTGCTTATGCTAATAAGCCAAATGGCTCTGGTAAGACGGGCAAGAATGGCATTGTAAAGTTTGGCGATGGCGAGACGGGCCTGCCGGTTGGCTTGTATGTTATTATCGAAACTGAAACCCCCGCTAAGGTAACGACCCCGGTTGAACCGTTCCTGGTATCGCTTCCTATGGCAAATCCAACCAATAAGGCAGAGTGGATGTACGATGTGTATGTATTCCCTAAAAATGCAACGACCTACGGCAAAGTGACCTTGGAGAAAAAAGGCCGCGTGGGCGGTGGAACTCCAGAGAATCTGAATGGCGTTACATACAAGCTTGAAAAGAAGGTAAAAGATGATCCCGAAACATGGGAAGAAGTAACCAAAAATGAGCAAACGGATGAAGATCTTGGAACGTTAAAGACGACTGATGGCAAGATTACTGTAAGCGGTCTGTCTCAGGGTACCTACCGTTTTATCGAACAGAGCTATGATCCAGATACTGGTTATATTCTTGATCAGACTCCGATTGTGTTTGTAGTTGACAGCGAGGGCAAGATTACGTATGGTAGCAAAACGGAATCAAATGTTACCATTGAAGTTATCAATGAAAAGCCGGATTTGGAAAAGAAAGTAATTGATAAAGACAATACCGAAACAGAAGATACAGATTACAGCGTAGGCGACCATGTTCCGTATACGATTGCAGTAAGTGTTCCTAATAACATTACGAAGCTTAGTACCTTTGAAGTAACGGATACGCCTAACAACTTGAAGTATGATGGGAATGCTACATTGACCTGCGAAGGCATTGCTGTGGATGAAGCGGTATATAGGATTACTACCAAGGGTGAAGATGTTCCTGCAAATGGCTTTAAGATTACATTTACCCCTGCTGCTATGGAAAATTATGCAGGGAAGAATATTGTGATTTCTTATACTGCCGAAATGACGGCTGCTGCTAGCACGCCGAAAGATGGTAATCACAATACTGCAAAGTTGAAGTATACCAATAAGATTAATGTCGATGGTCAGCCGGATGACGGCTCTAACAGCGAGATTCATGACGATACCGTTGTTTATAGCTATACAATCAATGTGCATAAAGACGGTGATGATAAAAAGAATCTAGTCGGTGTAAAGTTTGACTTGTACAAGCAGGTTCCGGAGCAGGAAGCCGGAGATAAGGCTTTGACAGCGGATGAAGTGAAAGCATATGGTCTGCCTACTGCAGAAGCTGGAAAAGTGTGGGTTAAAGTAAACACAGATACGTTGGTAACAGATAGCGAAGGTAATATTCATCAGGATGGCTTAGCAAATGGTGATTACTACTTGGTTGAGAAAGAGACTCTTGATAGTTATAATTTGCTGAACGGTCCTGTCAAGGTTACGCTGAACATTAGCGAAGAGACGTCTTGGAATGAAAACTTTGAGTACAAAGATGGCGTTTTGACAAAGCATGATTGGGATCAGAAAACAACGAAGTTTACCGATGATAAGGGAAAAGACGTTACTGACACTGCTACAATCACGGTTACTGTCATCAACCGTAGGGGCTTCGACCTGCCCACCACCGGTGGTTTCGGCACCCTGCTGTTCAGCGGCATTGGTGTGCTGCTGGTTGTGGCCGGTGTTGGCGTGCTGCTGAGCCTGAAAAAGAAGAACCGCACCTGATGCGCCCGCCGCAAGGCAAAACAATGTTACAATTCACCAATAGGGTATAGAGGGATAATCCATCATACACAGGGGGAGGGCCGGATTTGGCCCTCCCCCTATGGTGGGTTATTGGGGAATAAATTTTTTTGGGTGTACATGGCCGTTGTTCGGTTGATTTTTAGGTTCTGCGTGGGGAACCACCCTACGGGTTAGGTTTGTGGCGGGGAACCACCCCACGGCCGTTAGGTTTGTGGCAAGGAACCACCCCTCAGGCCGCTCCGCGTCCAGCTCCCCTCTAGGGGAGCCACCGCAAACATAAGGTTAGATATTGGCGCCCCTTGAGGGGTGACTCCCCGCGGGGCGGGGAGATGTCGCGAAGCGACAGAGGGGACGGGGCGCTGTTTGCGCTGTCACCGAAGGTGACTGAGGGGTGGTTCCCCGTGCAGAACCTAAGGCAACACCGCACAATTCCCGCCTTACGGCTTAAGCACCGCTCCGGCGGCTGCGGCACGGCATCTGCGTTGCCAAAATGCTCGATAATACACAAAGTATTATCTGCGCTTTTGGCTTAGCATCTGCCGTACCTCGCTCGCCGTATCGGCACTTAGAATTATGCGGTATTGCCCTAAAAATAAATAGGGCAAGGCCCGTCAATGGGCCGATGGCGAGCATCGGCCCCTACAAATGATTTGCAATGTTTGCGGCGCGGGGTGGATGGGCGGCAATTATTAGGCCCGTCAAACGGGGCGTCGGGGACGCCGCCCCCTACATGCAGGGCGAGGTTTATTACAATTTTGTGGTGTGCAACGCCGTAAGGCCCTACAGATTATTTTATTGTTATTCACTACCCTAAAAACCACCCCCAACCCAATATCTCCTGAGCGGCGCAATGCGCCGCGGTCCACCACAATTATTCATTATTCTTTATTATTTATTCTTTTGCCTACTTCCAATTCCTAATTTCTAATTGCATCAGCTCCCAACTTCAACCCTCTTACGGAAAGGTTCGCGGTGACGCTATGGATACCACAACAAAACTAAAAGTCGGCTTTGCGGCCTTGATGATCCTGTCCGGCATTGGGGTGGCATCGTACCCGGTTATCAGCAACGCGGTGGCGCAGCGCCACGCCAGCGAAGCGATCCAAAATTACGATGATACCGTAAAAAGCATGGATACCGAAAAACTGGACGCCGCCAAGGAGGCCGCCCGCCGCTATAACCAGCAGCTGGACAGCGCCGTGGAGCGCGATGCCGCAGGCGAAGCGGAGGATACCGGCACCAGCTATGTGGACCTTGTGGATGTGGGCGAAAGCCTGGGGTATATCACCATCCCGAAAATTGACGTCAATCTGCCTATTTACGAAGGCACCAGCGATGATGTGCTGCAAAAGGGCGTTGGCCATCTGGAAGGCTCCAGCTACCCCCTTGGCGGCGAAAGCACCCACAGCGTGCTGACCGGCCACCGCGGCCTGCCCGAAGCCGTGCTGTTCACCGACCTGGACAAGCTGGAAGAGGGCGACTGTTTCTACCTGCATATTCTGGATGAAACGCTGGCGTACCAGGTGGATCAAATCAAAGTGGTGGAACCGGAGCACACCGAGGATCTGGACATCACCGCGGGGCAGGATTACTGCACCCTTGTTACCTGCACGCCGTATGCCATCAACACCCACCGCATGCTTGTGCGCGGCACCCGCATCCCTTATAATGGAGAGGAAGAAATCAACACCCCGCAGGCCGTGCAGTATCAGGCTCTGCGCACCGGAACGGTGGTCAAGCGCGTGGTGGATGCCTGGCCGTGGATCGCGGTAACGGGCAGCATTGTGATCGGCGGCGAAGCGCTGCTGCTGCTTTTGCTGCTGCACCGCTGCAAAAAGCGCGAGGAGGATGACTAAATGGGACGGCTGATTGCTAAAATTCTGGCCTGGCTGGCCATTTTGCTGGGGCTGGCGCTGTTGATACAGCCCACCGCTGCCCAGTGGTGGACCAGCACCCGCAACGCCAAAACCGCTGCGCAGTTTGCGGCCCGCGCCGAAGCCCAGCCCACCGCCCCTGCGGCGGAGGAAACCACAGCCGAACCCCCGGAGCCGGAACGCGCCTACCCTGAACTGTACGCCGCGATGCAGGACTATAACGCGGAAATTTACGCCGGGGGCCAAAGCGGCCTGACCGACCCGTTCTCCTACGAGGAAGCCCCGCTGGACCTTGCTGCCTATGGCTATGACGATGATGTGCTGGCTGTGCTGTGGATCCCGCGCCTGAACCTGGAGCTGCCCGTTTACCTGGGCGCCAGCCGCGAAAACCTGGCCAAAGGCGCGGCGCTGCTGGGCCAGACCTCGATGCCGCTGGGCGGCGAAAACACCAACACCGTGATTGCCGCCCACCGCGGCTATTATGGCGCGGAAATGCTGCGCAACGTGCAGCAGATCCAGGTGGGGGACAAGATCCAGCTGACCACCCCGTGGGAAACGCTGATTTACCGCGTGAGCGAGCTGAAAATTATTGACCCCAGCGATATCAACGCTGTGCTGATCCAGCCGGGGCGGGACCTGCTGACCCTTTCCACCTGCCACCCCTACACCCGCAACAGCCAGCGCTACCTGGTAATTGCGGAGCACGACACCGCCGCTGCGGACACCACCAAAGAGGAGGATTTGCAGGAAAGCGCCGCCACCTGGGACGAAACGCCGCGCCAGGTGACCGTGGAGGATGCCGGCGGCAGCTCCATTGCCGAAGTGGCCCCCCAGGCCCTGACCCCATTGCCGGGGGAGGGCAGCGCGGAATCCGAGGGGAGCGCGATCTCCAATACCATGATCTGGCTGGAAAACAACGCACTGTGGGCCGGGCTGGTGGTTATTGCCGCCGCCGTTGGCATTATGGTGATATGGAAAAAACACCGGGAGGATTAACCATGCAGTACACACAGCAGGCCGCCGCCGTTACGGCCGAAGTAAACAAGGCCGTGCAGGGCAAACAGCAAACGGTAAACACCATCTGGATGGCCATGCTGGCGGGCGGCCATGTGCTGATTGAGGATATTCCCGGCGTGGGCAAAACCACGCTGGCGCTGGCTTTTGCCCGCGCGCTGGACCTGAAAGAAAGCCGCGTGCAGTTTACGCCGGATGTTCTGCCGTCCGATTTGGTGGGATTTTCCGTTTACCAGAAAGAGACCGGCAAGTTTGTGTACCACGCCGGTGCGGTGATGTGCAACCTGTTTTTGGGCGATGAGATCAACCGTACCTCCTCCCGCACGCAGTCGGCTTTGTTGGAAGTGATGGAAGAAGGCACGGTGACGGTGGACGGCGTTACCCGCCCGGTGCCCGCACCCTTTACCGTAATTGCAACCGAGAACCCCATCGGCGCCGCCGGCACGCAGATGCTGCCGCAGTCTCAGCTGGACCGTTTCATGGTCTGCGCCGTAATGGGCTACCCCGATGAGGAAGCGGAGCTGGCAATTTTGGCCGGGCAGAGCAAAGGCCGCCTGCTGGACCGTGTGCGCCCCGTTGCCGGTCAGGCGGATCTGCTTGCCATGCAGCAGGAGGTCAGCACGGTATTTGTGCATGAGCTGATGTACCGCTACATTGTGGCGCTGGCCCAGGCCAGCCGCAAGGACCCGCGCCTGGCCGTGGGGTTAAGCCCCCGTGCCACCCTGGCGCTGACCAGCATGACGCGCGCGGCGGCGTACCTGGCGGGGCGGGATTTTGTTGCCCCGCAGGATGTGACCGCTGTGTTTGATGCGGTTGCCCGCCACCGCCTGGTGCTGAATGACCAGGCCCGCGCAGGCGGCGAAACGGTGGACAGCGTAATGCAGGACCTGCTGCGCACCGTGCCGCGCCCCCGCCCCGAAAAGGCTGACCGCCATGGCAGGTAAGCTGGGCCGGGCGCTGGTGCTTTTGGTGCTGCTGGCCGCGGCGCTCATCACCCAGGCACCGCTGGCGGTGTTCCTGTTAGCGTTTGCGCTGGTGCTTCTGGTGCTGCTGCGGCTGGATGCCGCCTATCTGCGCAGGCAGGTAACGGCAGAGCTGCTGGTGCCGGACAAACCCGTGATACAGGGCGAAGATTTTACCCTGACGGTTCGGCTGCGCAACCGCAGCTGGTTGCCCATCCCTGCGCTTGTGGTGCTGCTGAACGCCGCCGATGAATGGGGCGGCGGGCAGATCGCTCTGCGCTGCGCCGCCATGCTGGGCGGCAAGGAGAGCGCCGAACAGCGCATTACCCTAAACGCAGGCAAAAGCGGCGTGTGGAGCATTGCGGTGCGGGGCATCACCCTGCGGGATCACCTGGGGGTGTTCACCGCGGCATGCCCGGCTGCCGTGCAAAGCCAGAGCATCTGTGTGCTGCCCGCTGCCGCGGCTGGCAAAGCCAAAGCGGAAACCGCCCCCGATGAGGACGGCGATGAAGCCGACACCCGCGCCGCCCTGGGCGGCAGCTATGAGCTGCGGGAGTACCGGGACGGGGATACCATCAAGCAGGTACACTGGAAGCTGAGCGCCAAGCTGGACCGCCTGATGGTGCGCGAACCGCTGACCGCCCTGCGCGCTGCCCTGACCCCCGGTGGGGACCTGGACGGAGCGGAGGAATGGGGGGATTTTCCCCAACAGGCGGCGAAGCACCGCAAAAACCCGCCCAAGCGCAAAAAAGAACGTACTGCCCTGAGCCGGCGCGGCGCTGCCGACCCCGGCAGCGGGCTGAAGTTTGTGGACCGTGTGCTGGTGAGCACCCAGCGCCCCGCAGCGCACCCCGCGTTGTGGCTGGCGGCAGATGCCGCGCTGCTGCTGGCGCTCACCTTTGGTTTGCTGCTGGTGCTTTCCACCGGGTTCGGCATTGCGGTGCCGTTGTGGGTGTGGCCCGCGGCAGCCGCTTTCTGCGCCGGGTGGGCGCTGTTCCTGCGTGCGCCGCAAGCCCTGCGCCGCTGGGGGCTGCTGGCGGGGGTGATTGTGTATCTTGTGGTGTTGTTCATCTGCCAGCGGAACTTTTTGGCCGGGGCGCAGCAGTGCGCCGGGAACATTGCCCAAAGCCTGAACGCCCGCCTTGGCAGCGCGCTGCCGGTGGCCCAGGGCGGCAGTGCGGCGCAGCTGGGGCTGTTTTTGCTGCTGGCCGCCCTGCCCGTTACCGGGGCGCTGGCCGCTGCGGCCCTGCGCCGTGCGGATGCCCTGCTGCTGGATCTAATGCTGCTGCCCGTTGTTGTGCTGCTGGCGCTGGCCGGGGCCGCGCCTGCTGTGCCCGCCTGCCTGCTGCTTTTGGCCGGTTGGATGGGGGCGTGGGCGGCTTCCTGCTCGGTGCAGCGGCGGGCCTTGTGGGGCAGGCGCGATACCGAAAACTACCGCCAGAACCTTTGCCGCCATTATAACATCCAAAAGTCTGCCGCGCTGGCGGCGGGCGGGCTTTGCCTTGCGTTGGCGCTGCCCTGTTGGTGGCTGCTGCGCCCGGCGCTGGGGGTTCCCCTTGGCTGGCTGCAGCCCGCGGCCCAGCGGGTGGAATCCGCCGCGCTGAGCACCGCCATTACCTGGCTGCCACGGGTCAGCGGCGGCAGGCTGAACATTCAGGTAGAAGCCGCTGCCGGTGGTGTGGCGGATGGCGCCTTGAACCAGGGCGGGGGTATCCAGGTCAGCGGAGTGACGGATCTGGCCCTGACCGCCAGCGATAAACCCGAAGAAACCGTATACCTGCGGGGATTTATCGGCGGCAGTTATGACGGCACCACCTGGCAGGCCCCTGATGCCGATGCCTTTGACAGCGCCGCTATGAACTGGAAAACCGAGGATAATGCCCGGCTGACCATTGCCAGCCTGCCGTTTTTGCGCACCGCCTATGACGGCACCGCCCAGCCCCAGACGCTGACGGTGGAGCGCATCCACGCCGATACCCAGTACACCTATGCACCGTACAACGCCTACTGGGGTGATTATTACACCATCCAGGGCGATGGCGCCGCCGCGGGCCAGACCGCGCAGGACGATGTGTTCCTGTATTACCCGCGGGATACCGCCCAAACCCAGTTGGAAGCCCGCGCCGATGCCGACCCCAGCGTGCTGGACCGGATGGAAGCATCCTATGCCGCTTACGCCGCCAGCCGCTACACCGCCGTGCCGGACGGCTATGACGAGCTGCAAACCCTGTGCGATGAAGCCAAAAAGGACCAGAAGCTGACCGAAGCTGCGGACATTGGCGATTACATCCGCGCCTATCTAAACACCAACTACCAGTATAACGCCAGCGCTCCCCAGCCGCCGGAGGGGGCCGACCCCATCCGTTACTTTTTAACGGAATCCAAACAGGGGTACAGTGTGCAGTTTGCTTCGGCGGCTGTGGTTATGTTCCGCATGTTCGGGCTGCCTGCGCGCTATGTGGTGGGCTATGCTGCGCCGCAAAGCCTGTTTACCCAACAGGAGGACGGCAGTTGGCACGCCATTTTGCAGGACGATAACGCCCACGCCTGGGCGGAGGTGTACATTTCCGGCCAGGGCTGGACCCCCATGGAGATGACCCCCGGCGTGCTGGTCAGTGCCCAACAGGCTGACCTGCGCACCGACCCGCTGCCCGAAACTCAAGATCAAGACACTGCCCCCGCAGCAGGGGAGAGCAGTGCAAACGAACCCGCAGCCACCATCGTGCCCCGCAGCAGGCTGGTTTTGGCGGCGTTGCTGGGGGGTTGCCTGTTGGCTGCTGCGGTGCTGCTGGTGCTGGCCCGCCGCCATGCCATGGGGTATGGCCGGGGCAGCTGCAACGCGCGGGTGCTGGCCGTGTTTGGCAGCATCTACCGCCTTTTGGTGCGTCGCGGCCTGCCGCCGGATACACCATCCGATGCGCCGGAGTTTGCCGCATTTTTGCAAAGTTGTGTCCCCGCCCTTGAACCCCAGGATGCCGAGGCTCTGCTGGCATTGGCCCAAGCCGCCCAATTTGGCGCAGGTACGATGACTGAGCAGGATACGGACAAAATGAGAAAACTTTACCAGGTTATAAAACACACTGGAAAACGGAAACAGAGCCAGAAATCGGTTGAAAAGCAGAGCCAGGAATGATATAATGACCCCGTACTGGGGTAGCGTGTTCTTTGCTTTCTTTGCACAGGGGGCTACCATGATCCAGAAAAATGTGGTATAATATGTTAAGTCCATTGACCAAGTAGGGAATAGCCGGGGTGGGGGACTGGTTTTTGGAACGGTACCCTGGGAACTGCCCGTGGGGCAGAAAACCGGCAAGGACAGAAAGAAGATCTTATAGAAGCAAACGTTAACAGGAGTAAACCCATGCCGCGCCGTAAACAGACAGAAGGAGAAAAAAAAATTGACATCAGCCAGATGGCTGAAGACCTTGGCGTGTCCAAGACCACGGTATCCCGTGCCCTTTCGGGCAATGGCCGTGTCAGCGAAGCGACCCGCGCCCGCGTGGTCCAGTACGCCAAAGAGAAAAACTATGTGCCCAATATGCTGGCACGCGGGTTGGTAACCCAGCAGTCTTATAATATCTCACTGGTGTTCTCGCGCCAGTTCGGCAACCTTGCCGCACCATTTTTGCGCAAAACCGTCAGCGCCGTGTACGATATTGCCACCCGCAATGATTATGATGTGCTGATGACGATGGTGGGCGAGCAGGAAACAAGCCCGATGCAGCGTCTACTGGTCAACCGCAAGATTGATGGCGTGATTCTGGCCCGCACGCTGGAGCGTGATCCGCTGATCCCCATGCTGCAAAAAAGCGGCATCCCCTTTGTTGCCATTGGCCGCCCGGCTGACCAGGATGTCATCTCGGTGGACCATGATCAGGTGGGCGGCTGCCGCGAGCTGGTCAGCCTGCTGCTGATGAAGGGCCTGCACCGCATTGCTTTGCTGGGCGGATCCATGCTGTACACCGTCAACCAGTCCCGCCTGGAAGGCTATAAGCAGGCGCATGACCGCGCCTGCTGCAAGATTGATGAGAGCCTGCTGTTTTTGGAGCTGGAAAGCGACGATCTACGCACCAGCGCTGTGGAGCTCGCGGTACAGCGTGGGGCGGACTGCATCCTGTGCATGGATGACCAGGTTGCCCAGCTGGCTTTGAACACCCTGAGACAGCTGAACCTGCGCGTGCCGCAGGATATCCGTCTTGCCTCCCTGTATGACGACGAAGCGCTGCAGGGGTGTACGCCACAGATCACGGCGGTCTCTTTTGATGCCGAACAGCTGGGCCGCCGTACCGCACAGCAGTTGCTTTCCCTCATCCGCCATCAGCCGGTGGAAACCCGCACCCTGCTGGGGTACCAGGTGGGGTTGCGTTTATCGACCCAGACCTGAGAGAAAAGTAGAAAATTATAAATCAACTGCCCGTACACGGTATGATAAGCCGTTGTGCGGGCAGTTTTTTCGATAAGGGGGTTTGAAAAATATGATGGTTACATGCTTAACATACTGCGATAAGGCATTGGGCCGTTTGTAGGGCGCGATGCGCTCATCGCGCCGGAGCAGCCGGAACCCTGCTGGTTGATCATTCCCGCATCATACTGCCTGCAGCTCTTTGCCTTAAATCCTGCTTGTGTTGTGCTATTGTTGTACTATTGCTGTGGTATTCATATGAAAATATAGAAGGCGTTATCAATTCCAGGAAGAAGGCAAACCCGCCGTCAGCCTGACCCCCGGCACCGTGATCACCATCCCGGCCAACGTCAAGCACTGGCACGGTGCCAAGGCCGACAGCTGGTTCAGCCACATTGCTGTGGAAGTTCCCGGCGAAGATTGCAGCAACGAATGGTGCGAGCCCGTTACCGACGAAGAGTACGCCAAACTGAACGGATGAGCAGCCGCTAATAAAATCCAACCGGCACGACCCGACAAAAGAGCAGTGGGTAGTGCCGGTTTTACTTTTGGATGCTTTTTTGTCTACAGGTTCTTGCGCCGGGGCGGGCAATCTGCTACACTGAAAAAAATGTTATGTACAGGAGGCTGCAATCATGTATTATCTGGGTGTGGACCTTGGGGGAACCAATATCAAAGCTGCGCTTGTGGATGCAGACGGTGCTATTATAAAGGAAGCGAGCACCCCCACCAAACTGCCGCGCCCGGCCGAGGCTGTGTGCGATGATATTGCAGCCCTCTGCAATCAGCTGGCACAGGGCCAGCTGGTAGCGGGCATTGGCGTTGGCTGCCCCGGCACGGTGGATGGCGGCATCGTGCGCTACTCCAACAATTTGGACTGGCATGATTTTGCCATGGGGGATTATCTGCGCGCCAAAACCGGCCTGCCGGTTGCTCTTGCCAACGATGCCAACGCCGCCGCTTTGGGCGAAGCACTGGCGGGCTGCGCCAAAGGAGCCGAAAGCGCGGTGATCATTACGCTGGGTACCGGCGTGGGCGGCGGTGTGGTGCTGGGCGGCAGGCTGCTGACCGGTTATACCGGCGCAGCGGCGGAGCCGGGGCACATGGTGATTCTGGACACCCCGGATGCCCCGCGCTGCACCTGTGGCCGCCCCGGCTGCCTGGAAAGCCTGGCCAGTGCCACCGCCCTGATCCGCATGACCAAAGAAGCCATGGCAGCCCACCCCGAAAGCGCCCTGCATGGCATAGCCGCCCAAAGCGGCGGGGTAAATGGCCGCACCGCCTTTGATGCCGCCGCCCAGGGCGATGCCGCAGGCAAAGCCGTGGTGGAACAGTACATTCATTACCTTGCGGTGGGCGTTGCCAACATGATCAACATCTTCTTCCCGGAAGTGATTGGTCTGTCCGGCGGGGTGGCCAACCAGGGGGAGAACCTGCTGGCTCCCCTGCGCGCCGCGGTGGGACCAATGGTTTTTGGCAATGCTTACGCCCAAAAGCACACCCGCATTACCACCTGCACCCTCGGCTACCGCGCCGGGGTGATTGGAGCAGCGCTGCTGGCCAAAAACCAGGGATGATGCCTTTAGCGGGATAAAAAAGAGAAGATAAAAGGCAACACCGCACAATTCCCGCCTGACGGCTTAAGCACCGCTCCGGCGGCTGC
>OLSG01001628.1_pt1 | contig 22088 bp, 19 predicted proteins | sample 1673041 | NCBI WGS metagenome assembly OLSG01 (sample SAMEA3136749, study PRJEB25190) | human gut metagenome | reverse complement strand
CAAGGTGGCACGGTACTACATGGCCGATGAGCACAGCCGCGTACCGGAGGTGCAGTTGGCTTCCGGCCGCACATGGGATGCACTGCCGGAGGAATACCGGCAGACCCTGCAAGCGTGCGCCCGGGCATCGGCGCAGTATGAGCGCCAGCTCTGGGCACAGGAGGAAACCGCTGCCCGAAAAGCGGCATTGGCTGGCGGGTGCCGGGAACTGCCGCTGCCCGAAGAAGAAATGCAGAACTTCCGGCAACTGGTGCAGCCGCTATACCGGAAATACTGTGCCGACTATCTGCCGCTGGTGGAGGAGATACAGGCAGAGTGACAACAGAGAAAGGGACGCTTCCAACTGCTGAAAATACAGTTTTCCTCAGCCACGGCAAAAACCGGCTCCGCCGTCTCTGCCGAAAGTGCGTATGCCTGTACCGCGCCGCCTGCCAGCAGGGAAAGAGCCATCACAGCCGTCATGCAAACAGAAACCGTCTTTTTCATAGTATTGTCTCATCTTCTTAACACGTGTGGGTTCGACCCCCACCACCGGCATAGTGAAAGCAGTCTGAGATGAAAATTTCGGGCTGCTTTTCTTTTTAATTTTTCCCTTGTCCATCAGGAACGCCGGGAACTGAAATGCTGCAAAACTCAGCGGCGGGGCTGACTGTTTTAACTACTGTTTAAGACTTTGTGCTTTTCTGTTCATAAACTTCTGGTATCCTGTACACAACGAAACGAGAAAGAGGAAGCTTTATGAACGCCGAACTCACCTTCCTGACCGCCCTGCAATCCCTGCACAGCCCCATGCTGGATGGAAGCATGGGGCTTATTACCCGTCTGGGAGACTCCGGTGTTCTCTGGGTGACGCTGACAGCGCTGCTGCTGGTGTTCCGCAAAACGCGGCGGGTCGGCTGCGTGCTGGCAGCGGCGCTCCTCATCGACGCTGTCCTCTGCAATCTTCTTCTCAAGCCGCTGGTGGCCCGCGTCCGTCCATGCGACATCCTCACGGAGGTACAGCTGCTTATCCCGCACCCGGACGATTTCTCCTTCCCTTCGGGCCATACGGCGGCGTCCTTCGCCTCGGTGACAGCCCTCTGGCTGGCCGGGAAAAAGCAGTGGGCGATGGCGGCTCTGCCGGTAGGTGTTCTCATCGCATTCTCGCGGATGTACCTCTGTGTCCATTACCCGACGGATATTCTGGGTGGTGTCATTTTGGGAGCTGCTTGTGGATGGGCGGGAGCATGGCTCGTAAAGAAAGCAGAGCGACGAATGGCCATCCCGCGGAGCTAAAAAAGAAGAAGAGACCGCTGTGCAGCAGCTTGCTGTACCGCGGTCTCTTTTGTTATGAGGCAGACCCGCTTATCTGAGGGAACATCCCGGTTTTCCGCAAAAGCCCAAAAGACATGCAGGCAACTCAATGCATCCCCCAAAATTTGGCCTCGAAAAAAGAAAAGCACCGTACTTCATGCGAAGTACAGTGCTTTTTTGGTGGAGAATAGCGGGATCGAACCGCTGACCTCTTGCATGCCATGCAAGCGCTCTCCCAGCTGAGCTAATCCCCCATAGCTGGCGTGACATTCCTGACGACGCATATTATTATACCAGCCAAAAGGAGAGTTGTCAATAACTTTTTTATTTTTTGTGAGCGACGCTGCGGCGGGTGCTGCGCTTGTAGTAGAACAGGTACTGCTGTACGATGCCAGCCTGCTGACCATAGGAAGGAAAAGGGTCGCGGCCGCCGAATTCCTCATCAATGAGTCGTTGTATCCAAACATCAATGGGAGCCATCGCGGTACGGCCATAGCCAAAGAGGCAGACGCAGTTTGCTACCTTTTTGCCGACGCCGTCCAGCTCGAGGAGGCGGGAAAAGAGGGCGTCGTCGGGCAGCGCTGCCAGAGCACCGAGGTCGAGTGTGCCGCTGGAAGCCTGTGCGGCAGCGTTCTGGATGTAACGGGTGCGGTAGCCCAGACCACAGCCCATCAGCTGCGCTCCAGAGAGGCCGCAGAGCTGCTGCGGGGTGGGGAAGAGGAAGACTTCATCGCCTTCGGCACTGAGCGGTTCGCCGCAGCACCGGGCAAGGCGTTCTACGGCGGTGCGGATGGCCGGAATGCTTTTGCGCTGGGAGATAAGAAAGGTGATGAGCATTTCCCATGGATCCTGATGCAGGATTCGGATGCCCTGCCCGAAATCGAGCGATTTGTCCAGATAGCTGCTCTGTCCCGCCAAGCTGCACCGCAGCGCGGCATAGTTCCGGCCCAAATCAAAGTAGTTGGCCCAGCACTCCCAATCTGAGCCATACCATGCAGCGTCGTATTGCCCAGCGCCCAGCGGAGTCAGATAAAGGAGTGCGCCGCCGGAAAGAAAACGGTAGCGCCCGTCGGCCAGTTTCTGCGGCCGGAAGCACTGGCCGCTTTCGATGATCTTGTCGAGGTCAAAGTCGTCCTGGATGGTGACGAGCTGATGGGTAAGGGGAACGGTATGCATGGAAAACTCCTTTTTGGAAAAATTGTGGCGATGCCCGATTCGAGGTGGAAACTGATTTCTATCCGTACCCTTTGCGGGGAGGGCAACCTTGATGCTGAAAAGATCGGCGTGGTTGTGACAATTTCTATCTACGCCCTCGGTGAAGAGGACGACTTGGTTACGCCTTTGAGAACCGCGATATGATTATTATGTTATTCTATCCACACCCCTCAAATAGGAGCGACTTCAAGTTGAAGAATGCACCGGGGAACACAAATTGATTTTAACCAACGTCTTTAAGAGACGGAATTGTAGGTCAAAATACTCGGTTCCTTAGAGAGCGCATGGCAACAACTTAATAAGAGTTTACCATATTTTTGTGTCGATTTCTACCTGCGCCCTCCGCGAGGAGGGCGACCGAGCACACTGTTGTACTTGTCTGCTCCTGCGTTATTTCTATCCACGCCCTCCGCGAGGAGGGCGACGTAATGCAGTTCGCCGCTTTTCCCGGTGCCGGAATTTCTATCCACGCCCTCCGTGAGGAGGGCGACGCGAGTGCATCGTCGACATCGACAGCACCGCCGAATTTCTATCCACGCCCTCCGCGAGGAGGGCGACCTCGACAACGTGACCAAGGGCGAGGCAAAGGTCGTATTTCTATCCACGCCCTCCGCGAGGAGGGCGACTGACAGCCGTTGAAGCTGGAACCGGCTCCAATGTATTTCTATCCACGCCCTCCGCGAGGAGGGCGACGCACGGGCTGCAGGCCGGAGATGTCCAGGTTGAGATTTCTATCCACGCCCTCCGCGAGGAGGGCGACCACGAATGGAGCTAGAAGCATACGGCCACAGCAAAATTTCTATCCACGCCCTCCGCGAGGAGGGCGACAGGGCAACAACAAGCCCAAGGAGTAACCATGGAATTTCTATCCACGCCCTCCGCGAGGAGGGCGACGTCAAGGTTTCCGTCCACCTCCAAACCGCGTATATTTCTATCCACGCCCTCCGCGAGGAGGGCGACCCGCCGCGCTCGTGCATTTCGCCGCCCTCGCGGTAATTTCTATCCACGCCCTCCGCGAGGAGGGCGACCCCGAGCCAGACAGTTGCGATTGCGAATTTGTTGTATTTCTATCCACGCCCTCCGCGAGGAGGGCGACGGAGCTGCACAGCTTCCGACAGGGGCAGTCCGAGATTTCTATCCACGCCCTCCGCGAGGAGGGCGACTCAAAATCATTATGCCGGAGGAGGAGCCCCATGTGATTTCTATCCACGCCCTCCGCGAGGAGGGCGACTCCGGTATGCGGTCCGGTGCGTTAAATCGGAGCAATTTCTATCCACGCCCTCCGCGAGGAGGGCGACTTGTCAGCCTCAACATCAAAGCTGCCCCAGACCTCCAATTTCTATCCCCGCCCTCCGCGAGGAGGGCGACCATGACCCCGTTTGGCCCTGCGGAGGACATCGAGATTTCTATCCCCGCCCTCCGCGAGGAGGGCGACTATGGGACCAAGTAAAATATTGTCCGACGGGAGCATTTCTATCCACGCCCTCCGCGAGGAGGGCGACTTATAGCTGTTAATCGTAGTGGCGGAAATTATGGCATTTCTATCCACGCCCTCCGCGAGGAGGGCGACTTGCAGCGCTCCGGGCATGATGCGCGACATTCTGATTTCTATCCACGCCCTCCGCGAGGAGGGCGACGTACGCCCTGCCCAAGGTTGAGGCATTCGCCCAATTTCTATCCACGCCCTCCGCGAGGAGGGCGACCCGCTTGCAGCGATGTCTGCCATGTCATGCCTCCATTTCTATCCACGCCCTCCGCGAGGAGGGCGACCTCAACCCCGAACAGTGTGAGGTGCTGCTGCACGAATTTCTATCCACGCCCTCCGCGAGGAGGGCGACACGAGCTCCGTCTCATTAGCGGCTGCCGCTTTCTATTTCTATCCACGCCCTCCGCGAGGAGGGCGACCCATCGGTGTGCCGGGGGCCTCAATGTTCAAGCCGATTTCTATCCACGTCCTCCGCGAGGAGGGCGACGGAGCCGCCTCGATGCGGTTCCCCCTGCGGGCATATTTCTATCCACGCCCTCCGCGAGGAGGGCGACGCTTTGTCGAGTTCTTCATCGGCAAGCTGGCAGAATTTCTATCCACGCCCTCCGCGAGGAGGGCGACCAAGGCCCAAGATCTGAAGCGGGCCATCGAACTGATTTCTATCCACGCCCTCCGCGAGGAGGGCGACGGGTGCGCTTTCTCAGGTCATCGCAGCGACACAATTTCTATCCACGCCCTCCGCGAGGAGGGCGACACCGCAGCGACATGGCACAGGCGGCCACCATCCAATTTCTATCCACGCCCTCCGCGAGGAGGGCGACCCGGGTCGAGACCGTCGTAGGCGGTGGTCAGGGCATTTCTATCCACGCCCTCCGCGAGGAGGGCGACATGCGGGCGAGGCTCTGCGAGTAGGTAGCGTAATTATTTCTATCCACGCCCTCCGCGAGGAGGGCGACCTGATCAGATTGCTCTGCATGGCGAACTCCGCGATATTTCTATCCACGCCCTCCGCGAGGAGGGCGACCGGCTCTTCCCGGTGACCTCCTTGTACTTTTTTTCATTTCTATCCACGCCCTCCGCGAGGAGGGCGACTACTTTGCAAACTCTGCAAAATATCAGATCACGCTATTTCTATCCACGCCCTCCGCGAGGAGGGCGACTCTTTTTCTTCAGCATAAGCGTCCTCCATGTCGATTTCTATCCACGCCCTCCGCGAGGAGGGCGACGGGCGGGGCAGCGGCAGCGTGCAAAAAAAGACGAATTTCTATCCACGCCCTCCGCGAGGAGGGCGACCGTCGGAAACTCTCAGTCCGGTGGCCATGCACAGCTATTTCTATCCACGCCCTCCGCGAGGAGGGCGACGCGGGCGGCAACAGGCGTTAAAGCTGACATCTTATTTCTATCCACGCCCTCCGCGAGGAGGGCGACGTACGCACCCTGCATCTTCAGGCCGTGCCGGAGATTTCTATCCACGCCCTCCGCGAGGAGGGCGACCATCGTGCAGCAGCAGGGCGGCTGGGGCAAGTTATTTCTATCCACGCCCTCCGCGAGGAGGGCGACCTCCTTGTAGGCATCCCGCCGACCGTCCGAGTAATTTCTATCCACGCCCTCTGCGAGGAGGGCGACAACAAGGATGGCAGCATGACCATCATGGCCAGCAAATTTCTATCCACGCCCTCTGCGAGGAGGGCGACCGGAGAACTCAGCCCATGCAAACCAGTAGGGGTAATTTCTATCCACGCCCTCTGCGAGGAGGGCGACGCCGACGGTCAGCCTCGACCATCGCCTTGAAGCTATTTCTATCCACGCCCTCTGCGAGGAGGGCGACCCGTACTGTAATTGCCGCTCGAACCAGCCGTACTGATTTCTATCCACGCCCTCTGCGAGGAGGGCGACGGGATCACCGACCAGACCTACGACTACGTCGAGCAATTTCTATCCACGCCCTCTGCGAGGAGGGCGACCGGCAGCGCCGGGCCGAAGAAAGGAGAGCCCAACATATTTCTATCCACGCCCTCTGCGAGGAGGGCGACCTGGACAATCGTGTATCGCACCGGCCGCTCGTGATTTCTATCCACGCCCTCTGCGAGGAGGGCGACACCTGCTCGACCTGCTGAGTCGCATGACCAACGAATTTCTATCCACGCCCTCTGCGAGGAGGGCGACTCGGGGTGGAGACCTCGACCGCCTTGGCGTTGTAATTTCTATCCACGCCCTCTGCGAGGAGGGCGACCCGTCTGAGCGACGCGCAGCTCGCGCGCCTCTACAAATTTCTATCCACGCCCTCTGCGAGGAGGGCGACGCGGTCGACACGATCACCAAGGCGATCGCATGGAAATTTCTATCCACGCCCTCTGCGAGGAGGGCGACGCATCTCTGGCGGTGTCGTTGACGGCGTTCTTCAATTTCTATCCACGCCCTCTGCGAGGAGGGCGACTCTTCGTGAACGTTCTGGACCCCAAGAAGCACAAATTTCTATCCACGCCCTCTGCGAGGAGGGCGACCTGCTTCTTGTCCATAGATGGGTACCTCCTATATGATTTCTATCCACGCCCTCTGCGAGGAGGGCGACGTCAGGATGCGGTCTCCATCTCCGGCCTCGACCGTATTTCTATCCACGCCCTCTGCGAGGAGGGCGACCATGGACGACGTGACAATTTATGCAGCGGCCAAATTTCTATCCACGCCCTCTGCGAGGAGGGCGACCGAGGCGGCACGAGATACCGCGAGGTGTTGCGTATTTCTATCCACGCCCTCTGCGAGGAGGGCGACGGGAGCGCATCTTGTCCTCGACGATGGAGCCGTAATTTCTATCCACGCCCTCTGCGAGGAGGGCGACAACTTTCAGGAAGTTCCGGGTCCCTTTCGGGTCTATTTCTATCCACGCCCTCTGCGAGGAGGGCGACCCACCGACACCGCCTTCATCGAGGTCGACTATCTATTTCTATCCACGCCCTCTGCGAGGAGGGCGACCGACAGGCTCGTAACCCTCCCGCTTGGTCAGACTATTTCTATCCACGCCCTCTGCGAGGAGGGCGACCTCCCCGGAATCGCTGTCGGCGGCGAGTTGACCGGATTTCTATCCACGCCCTCTGCGAGGAGGGCGACTCCTTCCAGTGATCCCAGAGTAGCCGATTGGGCACATTTCTATCCACGCCCTCTGCGAGGAGGGCGACCCGGTACTGGCAAACATCGGCGAGCAGGCAATACTATTTCTATCCACGCCCTCTGCGAGGAGGGCGACCGTACTGACCAGACGTACCAGCAGGGAATCGAGCATTTCTATCCACGCCCTCTGCGAGGAGGGCGACCTTTTCGGAGTGCTTTCTCCTGCGTTGAGCCGTAATTTCTATCCACGCCCTCTGCGAGGAGGGCGACAGCCGTCCGGGTACGGACGGGTCGAGCCGTCAGAATTTCTATCCACGCCCTCTGCGAGGAGGGCGACCGGCTGCGAGGATTCTTTCGGTCTCCTGCGTGGGATTTCTATCCACGCCCTCTGCGAGGAGGGCGACGGTCGTCCAGCCAACCTCATAACCAGACAGCAGATTTCTATCCACGCCCTCTGCGAGGAGGGCGACCTTGCGATATGAGCGTCGGAGAGCAGGCCATCAAATTTCTATCCACGCCCTCTGCGAGGAGGGCGACCCTACCGTCAGCACGGACGGCGCAGCTCTTGGCGAATTTCTATCCACGCCCTCTGCGAGGAGGGCGACTGGCGGCCGCTGCGGCTGCATCCGCCTCATACTCACATTTCTATCCACGCCCTCTGCGAGGAGGGCGACAAACAATCGACAAAGTAGAGTAGAGTAAAGTAAAATTTCTATCCACGCCCTCTGCGAGGAGGGCGACATTAACGTCTGCAATCACCGCTGGCTCTACGAGATTTCTATCCACGCCCTCTGCGAGGAGGGCGACCATATCACCATTGCAGTGCGCGTCAGGGATGCGCTATTTCTATCCACGCCCTCTGCGAGGAGGGCGACAGCAAAAACAGAGACAAAATCTCTATTTTCAAACAAATTATACAACATTCTGCACGAATTTAGAAGAGCCTTGATTTACAACGGGTCAAAGAGCTATCCAAATCATGCAAAATGACACAAAAATCCGGTGCGAAGGTGCCGGAAAAATACTGAGAACTCGCCCTTCGCACCGGGGTGGGAAACTCAGAACAACAGCAGGCCGTCCTGCTCGAAGGGCGGATGAACGCCGATATGCTCCACCTTGCTCTTATAGCTGTTGCCCAGCTGGTAGAAGCGCAGACTGTCCAGCGCAGGGTCGATGAGAGACGTCAGCTCCGCCTTGAGAACGGCATACTGCGCGGCATCCAGCAGACACTCGAACACGGAGTTCTGCACCCGCTGGCCGTGGTCCACACAGCGCTTGGCGACTTTGCGCAGACGTTTGCGCCCGGCAGGAGTTTCGGTATTGACGTCGTAGGTGATAAGGACCAGCATACACATCCCTCACTTCCAGAAAAATGGCGGGTAAAGCTCCATATCGCCCCGCAGGGTGCGGGCCAGAAGCAGAGCCTGCACATAAGGCACGAGGCCCCACGGAAGCTTTTCGTTCAGGAACGGGTGGGTGATAGTCTCCTGCTTGCGGGTCTGCCACCCGCCCAGAAAGGCGCGGCGGCCCTCATCGGTGAGAAGGACGGCCCCGTTCTCCTGCTTCTGGAAATGCTTCGGCGTCATGATTTTCTGGTTGATGCAGGAGAGCACGAAGCGGTCGGCATAAACTGCACGCAGCTCTTCCATGAGGTCGAGGGCGAGGCTCCTGCGCCCGGGCCGGGCGCGGTGGAGAAAGCCGACGTAGGGGTCGAGGCCCACACTCTGAAGAGCCGCCGTGCAGTCGGAGGCCAGAAGCGAATAAGCGAAAGAGAGCAGGGCATTGGTATTGTCCAGCGGCGGGCGGCGGCTCCGACCGGTGAAGGCAAAATCATCGTGCTGCTGCAGGATGAGTGAATCAAAGCAGTCGAAATACCGCTGTGCCGCCTCGCCCTCCAGACCGCGAAGCTGGTCGAGGTCGTCACACTGCTCGATGAGGGGCAGCGCCGCCGCCAGCTGGGCGCTGGTGCGCTTGAGCTGTTCCACCGGCACCCGCTGGGGGTGGTCGCGGGTGGCCCGTTCCAGCACCCAGCGGGCGTTATAGACTTTGCCCAGGATGAAATTGCGCGCATAGAGACAGCTCTCTGCCTCGCTGTCTGCGATGCGGTACTGGGTCTGCCGCAGCAGGACATTGCCCCGCTCTTCGCCTACGGCCCGGGCCAGAAAGCGGCCCTGTGGACTGAAAAAGCTCAAATCGACCCCGAGGCTGGTGCATTTACCCATCAGGGCAGGGCTTGCGCCGGGATAGCTGAAGCAGACGATGCCTTCCAGCGTGTGGAGCGGGACCCGGCCAATTTCAGCCTTGTTGCAGAGCAGGACGATGTTCTCCCCCTCGAGAGAAAGGTAGGCGTCCTTGTTGAGGACGTAGAGCGTGTTCAAAAACTTTCTCATGGCGCGGCCTCCTGCATCTCGTCCAGATGGGCGCGGAGATAGGCTTTCGGGTCGGCACGCTGATACAGCACGGGGAGGCAGAGTTCTTTGAGGGAGCAGGCGTTGCAGTGGGTGCCGGGCTTCGACTTGGGGGTATAGCCCCGGGCAAAATAGGCGTGCATCTCGTCGGCCATCTTCTGGGTGGTCTGGCGCAGTTCTTCGGTCAGCGGCACGACCTCCCGCCGCCGCGTTTCCTCGTAGAAGAGCGCACCCTCCGGGATGCTGCACACCAGCATCTCTTCCAGCGCCATAGCCTGTGCGCAGAGCTGCAGCCGGTCAGCGTCGCTGGCCTTGGCGCGGCCATGCTTGTACTCGACAGGCATGGGCTTCCAGAGCCCTTCCGTGCTTTGCAGGGGGATGCCCTCCGGGTCGGCCCGGAACTCGACGACATCGCAGTTTCCGCTCAGGCCCAGCCGACGGCTGACCACCTGCATCCCTCGGGTGATGAGCAGACCGCCGCGCCGTTCGGTCTGGTTTGCGTCATGGCAGCGGGCGTGGTCGAGCTGGCCTTCGACGGTGCGGCGGTTCTCCGCCCACTGCTGTTCCAGATGGATGAGCGCCCACTGGCGGCGGCAGAAGCAGAAGTGCTGGATGCCCGACAGGGGCAGCCAGTCGTCTGCGCCGCCCATCAGGACAGCCTCTCGCAGGTGACTCCTTCCGGCAGAGTGTCTGCCACCGTGACGGTGTAGTCGCGGTAGCTGCGGGCGGCGTCCACATCGGGCTTGCGCTGGATGGCGACGGAGTCGAAGAGCTTATAGGCCGGGGCATTGCCCAGCTCAGAATCGTGCTTGAACACGATGAGCTCCCGCACGGCCATCTTGCCCCGGGCAGCGCTGTGGTCGTTCTCGAACATGTTCAGAATGGCAGTCCACAGAAGTTTCAAATCATCCTCGGAGAAGCCGGTGGTCTTCCGGGCGAGGTTGGCTGAGACATAGCCCTCGGCGCGGTAGAGGGCGTAAGGCACGATGTGCTTGCGGCCCATCTCAGTACCCTTCTTCTCGGCGTCGGCCTCAGTGGTGATGGCCACGCGGGTGATGGTGGCTTCCTGCGGGACGATGGGGTCTACCGACCGGGCAAAGCTCAGCTGGACGGGGCCGCGCACCTGACCGCAGTTCAGCGCACCCTTGACGAAGGTGGTCATGACAGCACCGAAGGTGCGGATGTCGAAGTAGTTCTCACACATATAGTCCCGCAGCTTGGCATCGATGTCGGGGTCGGCCTTTTTGGCGGCTTTCAGGTCGGGGTCGATGCCCAGCGTGCTGATGGCCTCGGCGTCGCTGCGGTTGAGGGGAACGCCGTCCTTGATGTAGATACGATAGCCTTTTTCGTCCTCTTTCAGGGTCTCGACATAGTTGCGGATCTTCCGCTTGAGGCAGACATCAGTCACCAGACCGTAACCCGTCTCGGGGTCGATACGGGGCATATTGCCTGCATCGGGGTCGCCGTTGGGGTTGCCGTTCTCGACGTCGAACAGGATGACGAAATCATAGCGGTTCTTGATGGGCTCAGACATGGTTTATTCCTCCTCATTCTTTTTGGCGTAGCGTTTCTGGGTCTGGTGGTAGTAGCCGATCTCAAAGGCACCCTGCTCCGGCAGGCTGAGCCGCGCCGGGAAGCCTGTCTCGGGCAGCTGGGCCATCAGCTCGGTGAGCTGTTTGCTGAAATGCACCTCGTTGGGGGTGCTCATCTTCTGCAGATGCTTCTGAGCCAGCTTGACCAGCGTAGGGAAGGCCGTTGCCGGGGTGGCACAGGCCGAGTTGAAGTACCGGTCTTTGATGGTGGCGTTGATGCCGGGATTGGCGACGCTCTGGATCGTCTCCAGCACAGAGAAGAGACGCCCCAGAACATAGGGGACATTGCTGCTTTCGTTCAGGCTCACGGTAAATACCTCCTTGTTGAGCTCGGTGGGGTAGTTGCGGAGATAGTAGGCTTTCAGGATAGCGGCGCGGCCCCGGGTGACTTCCCGTTCGGCCCGGATGCGGAGGGTCACGCCGTTGAGCAGAGTGGCGGGGTACGGCCCGCCGGTGAGGATGGCCCGGAGCAGGTCGCCCACCAGCTGGGGCGATGGATTTTTGTCCCGGGATTTCTGGTTGACCGTCTCCTGCGCCAGCGCCCAGACCGACAGGTTTTCCCGCTTGTCGAAGGCGGGGCGGGTGATGCTGAGCCGGTCGGCGTGGTCCTGCAGATTTTTGGCAAACTGTCCGAAACTGCTGTGCAGGAAGAACCGGACGGAGAGCCGGGCTGCGTTGGGCGAGATGCCCAGTACATAGAAGTTCTGGTTCGGGTCCAGCTTGTCATCGAGGAAGGAGACGGGGCGTCCCTGAGAAAGGGCTTTCAGTGCGGCTGCAAGGTCGCTTTCCGAGACGCCGCGCGCCTCGGCACCGCCGCAGAAAAACATCAGCATGGCGTTTGAGTAGGCGGGAGCGGCGTTTTCGGCCCAGCATACGATGGTGGTGTCGCCGATGCGCTGGCAGCAGTTCCGGTCAGCCAGCAGCAGATTGAGGGCCGTGGTGTAGGCGAAAGCTGCGTACTCGCTGACAGGGGCGTTGGCACCCTGCTCATGGCCATAGGAGCAGAAAGCGGGCGCGTTGAAGGAGACCAGTGCCGCACCGGCGGCCTGTGCGCCCATCACACCTTTGATGGCGGGGTGGATGCGGGCGATGCCGGCTTCTTTGCCGGTGATGAGGCAGCGGGCCGTCTCGGCGTCTGCATCGGAGGTGTCAAAGGCGAACTGCCATGCGGCCCGGATGTCCTTATCGGTGGTAGCCAGCCAGTGGTCGCCGTCGGGGGATTCGTAGCCGAACACAAGGTTCGCGTTGTTGTTCAGGTCGGCCCACTGCTCTGCCAGCAGTGGGTGGGTGGGGGCTGTATCCGGCTCCCAGCTGTCAAAAAAGGCGAGGATGGCTTTGGCGGCAGGGGAGTCCACGCCGTCGAGAACCTTGTGGTGAAGGGCGGCACAGGCCTCGAAGCACTGGCGGGAGCGCTCGGGCTTGCCCTTCTCGTCTGCGCCCAGCAGATAGGACGTATTGTCGCACAAAAAGTTCGCGGCGACGCCGGAGGCGCGCTTGACCCGGTGGGGGACAGGAAGCTCACGGGGGGCGATGACGGTCTTTTTGCCCTTGGGGACTTCCTGCCGCAGGTCGTTGAGGGCGAGGAGCTGGCCGTCGGGGCCGAGGCGCAGTTCATAGCTGACTTTGAACTTACTGTCCCAGCCGGGGGCCTCCACCTTGCCCTGCTTCAAGAGCTGTTCATAATAGGCGGTGAGTGCTTGGAGTATCATGTAAACACCTCCACGTCCCGGCATTCCATCACGCCGTCCACCAGCTTTGCGCGGAAGAACTGGCTGCGGATGTTGGCCGAATCAGAGTAATCGAGGCTGTGGAGCATGAAACCAAGGTCCTGCGTGACCTTCAGCGCCGGAATGCTGCCGCCCGGCCATTCCCGGAAGTTGGCCGGGAACTCCCGGCACCCGAAACAGGGCTGGTGATAGCACTGACCTTTGCGCAGGCGTCGGCGCAGGATGTCCTGGAACTTGCCGGGATTGTCGCTGGGGGCGGCCTTGTCCGTCAAATCAAAGTGACACTCGATGACGTAGTGGACGTCCTGCAGGACCATCGCGGCCCGCTGCTGGATGTCCTCCGAGGTGTAGAGCACCGGCGGCGTGCCGCCTTTGGCCGCACTGAGGGCGGCGGAGGACAGCAGGGTGGACTTGACCTCGTTGCGCCGGATGTTGGTGAACCGGATGGGCCGCTGGGTGTATTCCTCGGTGGACGCTTCATCCTCGGGGTCAAGGCCGAAGGGCTTGAGCAGATAGATGCGGTCAACCGTATAACGCAGCCCGGGGTGCCAGTAGATGGCTTCTACAAGGCCCCGCGCAGCGGATGGAGTGATCATGTCGTAGCTCACACGCTCGGTCTTCATTTCCGGACGAGTGAAACAGGCATAGTCGCCCCATACTTCAATGAGCATGGACATCAGCATCGCCTCCTTTCCGGGTGAAGTTGAATTTTCAGACTAAGATGAATATCGGTCATTGAAACCACCTCTTTCTTTTAGAAGTAAAGGCCGATGCCAGTCTCCACATCCATGGCAAGGCCGGTCTTTTCACTGTAGCAGCTGGTGTCGGTGAGGATGGCCGAGCCATCGGGCCGCAGTTCTAGCGCCCCGGCGGCGTCAAGCTTGTCGAACTGGTCCTTATAGCAGGAGACGCTGTAAACGCCCAGCTTCCGCAGCAGCGTCCGGGTAACATGACCGCTGCGCAGCTGCTCACAGAGGGCTGCGCCCTCGCCGACGGGCAGATAGACCGTGCGGGCAGCGTTCTCGATGAGGCGGAATTCCTCCGCCACCTGTGCAAAGGGGAACTGGCAGCCCCGGACGCCCCGGAGAAAGGCTTCCAGAATGCCGTGCTTGTCCACGGCGTCGGGGCCGCGCAGGTCGGAAAGCTCGTTGAAGTAGAGCTGAATGGCCCGGGGCGTGTCCAGTGTGTCCTGATGCCGGGCGGTGTAGTCCAGCGCGCTGACGTTCTGCCTGAGCATCTGGGGCGTGGAACACTCGTCCAGCCGGAACCGGTAGACGATGCTTTCCTCTGCGCTCCGCCGCCCCTCGCGGTTGCAGCGCCCGGCAGTCTGTAAGAGCGAGTCAAGACCGCACTGCTCGCGGTAAGCGACGGGAAAATCCACGTCCACGCCCGCCTCGATGAGAGAGGTGGACACCACCCGGCAGGGTAGACCCTCTTTCAGCCGCTGGCGGATGTCGTCCAGCTGACGGCGGCGGTCGGCGGCGCAGAGCAGGGTGGTCAGGCAGTAGCTGCCCTCGGCGGGCAGAGCAGCGTAGAGCTGCTGGGCCGTCTTGCGGCGGTTGACCACGCAGAGCACCTGCGGGTGATTTGCCAGCCGGGCGGCGAACTCCTCCTGCGGCAGGATGCCGAGGTCTTGCAGTGTAGTGCGCCGGAGCACTTCGTAGAGGCGGGCCACGTCGGGCGTGATCTCCTGCGGGTGGAGCTCAGGCGTAAAGCGCCGGAACAGCGGCTCAAGAGCAGGCTGGGTGGCCGTGCAGAGGACGGCCGTGGAGTGGTAATGCTGGATGAGCTGGGCGATGGCACTGACGCAGGGGGCAAGGTAGTCGCCCGGGAGGGTCTGCGCCTCGTCGAAGATGATGACGCTGTCGGCGATGTTGTGGAGCTTGCGGCAGCGGCTGCTGCGGTTGGCGTAGAGCGACTCGAAGAACTGCACCGCCGTCGTCACCACGACGGGGGCGTCCCAGTTTTCGCTGGCCAGCATCTGGCGGTACTGGGCGGGGGTCAGGTCGTCCTGCTCAACAGTCTTGTACTCGGCGTTGGAGAAGTCGGCCAGAACATTTTCTGCACCCAGCAGGCCCGAGAAGACGGCGGCGGTCTGGTCGATGATGGACATATAAGGGATGACGTAGATGATCCGTTTCATCTTCTGGGCGGCGGCGTGCTCCAGCGCAAAGGCGAGGGAGGCAAAGGTCTTGCCGCCGCCGGTGGGTACGGTGAGGGTGTAGAGCCCCTGTGGGCCGTGCGCGCCTTTCTCGAGGCAGGCACGGAGGACGGTGTTGCGCTGGACGCTGACGGGCGAGGGCGACTCGGCCCTGAGATAGCGCTGCGCCTGTGCCGAGACGATGTCCCGCAGTGCGGCGATGTCCGTGCCGCTGCCCCGGGGTGCGGCCTTGCCGTCCATGAAGGTCTCGGTGTCGATGAAGTCGGCGTCCACGAGGCAGGAGTAGAGCATCCGGGTAAAGAACGCGAGGCTCAGCGGGTCGGCGCAGGCCCACGCGGGCGGCGTCGAGGCGGGGAGCGTTACTTCCTGCCAGCCGTCGTAGGGGGCTACCGGCTTCTTGCTCCGGCCAAACAGGGTGGCGTCGCCCGGGTCATCGGCGGGGCTCCCGCCGTCGGGCAGGCCGCTGTGGTGTCCGGCCACGGCAAAGGCGGTGTGGAGATGTTGGCGAACCCAGGCCTCCTGCGCCCCGGCGGTGGAGTGGTCCACCTTGGGGCCACCTTTGAGCCGCAGCTGGAAGGCGTCGCTGTATTTGCCGACGTCGTGGAGCCACGCGGCAAATTCGGCCTCACTCTGTGCCCCGAAGGGGGCTGCGAAGGAACCGGCCAGTCTGGCAGTGCCGGCGAGATGGTCGTAGACGGTCTGGGTGCGGGTGCCGTCCTCGCTGATGTGGGCAAGACGTGTGGAGTGCTCCATAAAATGACCTCCTGACTCTGGTTTGCAATAAGGATACGCTTTTCAAAAAGCGGCTGTCAACAAAACGCGCTTTTCGACGAAAAATTCTGGGACTTTGCACAAAAAGCAGACGGAAAAATTTGCAATGTGCCAAAGAAGAAAGAAACGAGTATTTTCATGTTTTTATAATAATACAAATAATATCCAATAAACTGGACTTTTAATGATTTTTCAGGCAAAAATGAAAAGAGAACTGCGTTTTCTGTACTGCGGGAGGAAGACCGCCCATCAGCAAAGAAAAAATGAAGATGTTGTGTACAACAACACCGCATTAAGATGGAATTAAGGCAGGGTTAAGAAAGCCGCAAGAAAAGTGCTGAGTTATTCCATCTGGGAATGGACTTTCGGAAAAATCAAGGCGAATATCCCCCTTTTCATTTGCTGAAATCTGTTGTATTATGAATAACAGATATGGAATCAGAGAAAAAGCGCCGCGATGAAGCGCAAACAGAAATGATAAGAAAAATAAAGGGCAATAGGGGGAGAGCTACGATGGACGAAAAAGATTACGAGCTGCTGCACGCACTGGACGAGACGCGCAACATCACCCACGCAGCGGACAAACTGTACATGACCCAGTCGGCACTGTCCAAGCGCATCAAGGCGCTGGAACAGGAGCTGGGGGTGGAGATCGTGCTGCGCTCACGGCAGGGCATCCGCTTCACGCCGGCAGGCGAACAGGTGCTGCTCCACAGCGCCGCCGCCGCCCGCGAGATGGAAAAGATGCGCCGCCAGCTGGCTGCCATCCAGGGCGAAGCCTGCGGCACCCTGCGGGCAGGCATCTCGGTGAACTTCTCCTACTACCGTCTGCCCGAGGTGCTGACCGAGTACCACAAAGCCTACCCGAAGGTACGCCTCGACATCGCTACCGGCCACAGCCGGAACATCTACCAGCAGATGCTGGACTCTTCGCGGGACGTGGCAGTGCTGCGGGGCGAGTATCCGTGGGACGGTACCCAGTTCCTGCTCTCGCAGGAGAATATCTGCCTGATCTGCAGCGAGGAGAACAAGGACAGGCCCATCTCCGATTACCTTTATATCGACCACAGCAGCGACGCCACCATCAGCGCCCAGATGGCCCGCTGGCGCTACGAGAACGGCGTGACCAACGATGCGGGCAATTTTGTGGTGGATAACATCATGGTCTGCCGCGAGATGGTGGAGCGGGGCCTTGGCTGGGCGCTGATGCCGGAAGTGGCGCTGGATAACTTCAAGGGCTATGTCAAGCCCTGCACCTTCGAGAACGGCGAGCCCTTCGTCCGGCGCACCTATATTTTCTGCCAGAGAGACGCAGCCGCCCTGCCGCAGGTGCAACTCTTTATGGACATGCTCAAAAAGCACCGCTGAGAGGAGAAAAACATGGAAACGACTGTTTCGCTGGTCCAGATGCTGGATGCACGGGAGCGTCGGGTGCAGCATCAGCAGGAGCTGTTAACCCAGTACCACAAGCCGCTCATCTGCTTTACCATGAATATCTGCGGCCCGATAAAGGATTCGCCCCTCATCCGGCGGGGCTTTGCGCGGGGGCGTCAGTTGCTGCGCCAGCAGTTTCTGCGGGCAAAGCTGACGCCGCTGTATCAGGACGCCGTCCGGGAAGTGACCGGCTGCGAGGCGTTCTATGTGCTGGACGCCGACCCGCTGACCATCAAGAAATTCACCACCGACATCGAGGACGCCACCCCGCTGGGGCGGCTGTTCGACATGGACGTCATCCGTCCGGACGGCCTCAAAGTGGACAGAGAAGAGCTAAACCTCGAAGGCCGCCGCTGTCTCATCTGCGGCGGGCCTGCTAAGGTGTGCAGCAGCCGCCGCATCCATACCGTGGCCGAACTGCAGGAAAAGACGACGGAGATCTTGACCGAGGCCCGGGACGCGCAGGACATTGCCGACGCGGCCCGTCTGGCCGTCCGCGCCCTGCTCTACGAAGTGACCACAACCCCGAAGCCCGGCCTTGTGGACCGGCGTAACAGCGGAAGCCATAAAGACATGGACGTCTTCACCTTCATGGACAGCGCCGCGGCGCTCTATCCCTATTTTGAAGCCTGCGCCCAGACGGGCCGCGAGACGGCGGAACAGCCCGCGCCCGAGACATTCGCGGCCCTGCGGCCTCTGGGTTGTGAGGCCGAGGGCGAGATGCTGGACGCCACCGGCGGCGTCAACACCCACAAGGGCGCGGTCTTTTCGGTGGGCATCGTCTGCGCGGCGCTGGGACGCCTCGACCGCTCCCTCTGGGCCGAAGCAGCCCACGTTCTGGCGGAAGTATCCGCAATGACGGCGGGCCTGACCGAGAAGGATTTTGCAGGCGTCACTGCCGAGAACGCCGCCACCGTGGGCCAGAAGCTTTATATTCAGTACGGTATCACTGGTGTGCGGGGGCAGGTGGAAGCTGGACTTCCCACGGTGCTGAATGTCGGTCTGCCGGTGCTGGAAGAGGGCCTTGCCAAGGGTTACGACTTCGACCGCGTCGGCGGCGGCGCACTGCTGGCCATCCTGGCCAACAGCACCGATACCAACATTATCGCCCGCTCGAGCCGGGAGCGTCAGCTGGCCCTCACCGAAGAGCTGAAAGCCCTTCTCGTCCAGACACCTTACCCGGATAAAGATGCGCTTGCGGCGCTGGATGACCGGTTCATTGCGGAAAATCTCTCGCCCGGCGGCAGTGCCGACCTGCTGGCGCTGACCTGGCTGCTCCATTTTGTTACTACTGAGGGGAATATCAATGAGTGAATATACCATTTCGCAGGTCTATCCGACCGATAAAACCGTTCTGGCCCAAATCGACACACTGCTGGGTCAGGAGGGCATCCGCCGCGACGGCAATCTGGACTACATCTGCGCCATGTTCGACGAGGAATACAACGTCATCGGCACCGGCAGCTGCTTCGGCAACACCCTGCGGTGCTTCGCCGTCAGCAGCGCCCATCAGGGCGAGGGTCTGCTGAACCAGATCATCACACATCTCATCGAGGTGCAGTGCGCGCGGGGGAATATGCACCTGTTTCTCTACACCAAGGTAAAAAGCTCCAAGTTTTTCGGCGACCTCGGCTTCTACGAGATCGCTCGGGTGGAGGATACCCTTGTCTTCATGGAGAACCGCCGCGACGGCTTCGGGGCTTATCTGCGCGATCTGGAAAAGACCAGGACCGAGGGCAAAAGTGCGGCCCTCGTCATGAACGCGAACCCTTTTACCCTCGGTCATCAGTATCTTGTGGAAAAAGCTGCTGCCGCCTGCGACACGCTCCACCTGTTCGTGGTCAGTGAGGACGCCAGCCTTGTGCCTTTTGCCGTGCGCAGGAAGCTGGTGGAGGCGGGCGTGGCCCATCTGCCGAATGTGGTGCTCCACGACAGCGGCCCCTACATCATCTCGAATGCCACCTTCCCCAGTTACTTCCTGAAGGATGAGGCAGCTGTCATCGACGGCCACGCCCGGCTGGACCTCGCCGTCTTTACGAAAATCGCGGCGGCGCTGAACATCACTGCCCGCTATGTAGGCGAGGAGCCTACCAGTCAGGTGACGGGGCTTTATAACCAGATTATGTGCGAGCAGCTGCCCAAAGCGGGTATCGAGTGTGTCGTTGTACCCCGCAAAGAAGCAAACGGCAAGGCCATCAGTGCTTCCACCGTCCGCCAGTGCCTGCAGAGCGGCGACTGGGATACCCTCGGGACGCTGCTGCCCAAGACCAGCCTCGACTATTTCCGCAGTCCGGAGGCAGAGCCGGTGCTGGCACGCATCCGCAATGCGGGCAATGTCGTGCATTACTGAGAAAAACTTCCTCTCTCTTTGTGGTCATGACAACAGAAATAGGACGAAGCATCTGTTATAATAGGCCCATCAAGAAAAGGAGAGTGTGGATATGATACGTAAAATCATTCATATAGACGAAGAAAAATGCAATGGCTGTGGTGCCTGTGTCACTGCCTGCCATGAGGGTGCCATCGGCCTCGTGAACGGAAAGGCCAAGCTTATGCGCGACGACTACTGCGACGGCTTCGGCGACTGCCTGCCCGGCTGCCCCACCGGTGCCATCACCTTCGAAGAGCGGGAGGCCGCTGCCTACGATGAGCAGGCTGTGCTGGAAAACAAACAGAAAAAGGCTGCTGCCGCTGCCGAAAAGCCCGTCTTCCACGGCTGCCCGGGCAGCGCCATGCGCCAGTTTGACCGCCAGCAGGCCGCACCGGCTGCAGCTCCTGCCGCCGCCCAGCCCTCGCAGCTGGCCCAGTGGCCCTGCCAGATCAAGCTTGTGCCGGTGAATGCACCCTATTTTGACGGTGCCAAGCTGCTTATCGCCGCCGACTGCACCGCCTACGCCTACGCGAACATCCATCAGGAGTTCATGCGCGGCCATGTTACCCTCATCGGCTGCCCCAAGCTGGATGCCGTGGACTACAGCGAGAAGCTGACCGAGATCATCCGCAATAACGACATCAAGAGCGTTACCGTCCTGCGGATGGAGGTGCCTTGCTGCGGAGGTCTCGAACACGCCGCCGTCACTGCCCTCAAGAACAGCGGCAAGTTCATCCCCTGGAATGTCGTCACCTTCTCGGTGGATGGCCGTATCCTCGACCGGTAAATAATCGCAAACAAAAAAGCAGACGCTGCACAAAGCGTCTGCTTTTTTTGTATCATTCAGTTTGTGGTCTGGGTGGCGGACTGTATCATCTTCCAGACAGACTCGATGCTCTGGCGTATCTGAGCCAGCGTGACGATGTCCTCGTCACTCATCCGGGAAGCCGGGGGAGAGAGCACCGTCTTGGCAGAAGTCACCGTGCCGGTGAGCTGGATGTGGACGTTGTGGTCCGGGAGGGTCAGCAACACATGGATGGGCGTGGTCTTCGAGAAGAGAGCGTCCGTCGAAAAGCCAAGCACGAGGGTCGTGCCGTCGGCTGCGGCGGGGAACTGATAGTAGCGGTAGCCGTCCCGTGCGGCAGAAGGAGAGACTTTTTTCAGCCCCTTGAGCGAGAGGGTGAAGCCGGAAAGCTCCTGAAGCTCGACCTTGTTCGTCTCGACGCCCAGCACGGCGGAAGCCTGCGTCTGGGAGATGTAGTCTCCGAGGCTCCACTCGGGCAGAAGAACGCTTGCGATGGAGAGTTTATCGGTGACAGCCTGACGCAGAACGGTGTAGAGCTGCCCGATGTCGAAGAGCGTCTCTTCCGAGTCGATATAGACCCGGGTGAAGGGAGACGTCTTGACGGAGTCGTCTTCGTTGAGCTGGTAGAAAGAGAGCTGCAGCTTTCCGGGCGCATACTGGCCGCTGATACTGCCGCTGGAAGCGTTCACCCGCTCGAGGATGTTCAGCAGCGGCGGCTTATCCGGGCTGTTGGGCGCTATCTCATACCGGAAGGTGAAGGATGCACCGGTTTGCAGAGCCGAGATTTTGCTGTGCAGCTGGAAAAAGACCACGCCCACAGCGACCACTACGGCCACCAGCACGACCGCTAAAGCAACAAAAAGCGGATTGACACGTTTTTTTGGAGATGCCATCTGCAAGACCTCCTGTCATAGACTCTATGATTATAGCATACGAGCAGGTGGACGAAATGTCAAGCCGGAACTTGACGTTATCAGACGGTCAGCGTATACTATCTGATACATCTTATATAAGGTAAAAGGAGGCAGAGATGAAAATAGCGATACTTGGTACCAGCGGCAGCGGGAAATCCACGCTGGCAAAGCGCCTGGGGGAGAGATACGGCCTGCCGGTGCTCCATATGGATACCGTGCATTTCCTGCCCGGCTGGGTGGAGCGGCCCTTCGCCGAGGAAGAAGCCATTGTCCGGCAGTTTCTCGACGAGAACGCAGGCGGCTGGGTCATCGACGGCAATTATAGCAAGACCTGCTATGCCCGTCGGCTGAAAGAAGCGGATAAAATCATCGTGCTCTGGTTTTCACCGCTGGTCTGCCTTTGGCGGGCGATACGGCGCTGGCAGCAGAACAAAGGCCGTGTGAGGGAGTCGTCTGCGCCCGGGTGCGAAGAGAAGATAGATGCCGAATTTGTCCGCTGGATCCTCCACGATGGGCGCACGAAGCAAAAGTGGGCGAAGATGGAGAGGATCGGGGAAAAGTACCCGGAGAAATATGTATTGATTCGGAACCAGCGGGAGCTGGATGGGTTCTTAAAGGAACTTTGAACTGGTTCTCGCGCCGGTGGCGCGGGGGTAGAGCGCGGTTACGCGAGGTTAAGTTCTCTTTTGCGTGCCAAAAGAGAACCAGAAATGGTTCTCGCGCCTGTGCGCGGGGCAGAGCGCTTTTACATTAAGGCTAATTGTTCTCTTTTGATGTCAAAAGAGAACCAGAAAACCACCAGC
>OLSG01001627.1_pt1 | contig 22091 bp, 22 predicted proteins | sample 1673041 | NCBI WGS metagenome assembly OLSG01 (sample SAMEA3136749, study PRJEB25190) | human gut metagenome | reverse complement strand
ATAATCATTATCATTTTCGTGGGTCCTTTCCGGCGATCCGACCGGTTACGGGGCGGCGACCTCGCGGTTTTTCACTATTTATGAAAATTTTTCAGGGAAAATCGTGTCGGTACTTCTCGAATATAACTTTTTGTTTTTTTTAATATTGCATCCGTAAAGGTCCGACATGAAAGTGTCCGAAAATGCCTTTTTCTGGCGTTTTCATGTCGGGCCTTGTATTTGATAATGGGTTGTTTTCATGAAGGTTAATAAAAAGAGGCTTGCCGAAATTTTCAACGTGGACCCGCGGACGATTGAACGCTGGCAGTCTCAGGGGCTCCCTTGCGTCTCCAAAGGCAGTAAGGGCATTGAATCTGTATTTGATACTGCCATGGCAATTCAGTGGTATGCGCAGAGGGAAACTGATATCGAAAACGAAAAGCTCCGCAAAGAACTGGCCGATTTGCGTGCGGCAGCGGAGTCAGATTTACAACCCGGCACCATTGACTATGAACGCTACCGGCTCACAAAAGCGCAGGCAGATGCGCAGGAACTGAAAAATGCCCGTGAAGACGGAGTGGTGCTGGAAACTGAACTGTTTACCTTCATTCTGCAACGTGTGGCACAGGAGATTTCGGGGATACTTGTGCGTGTGCCGTTGACATTACAGCGTAAATATCCGGACATTTCACCATCACACCTTGATGTGGTGAAAACTGAAATCGCGAAAGCCTCCAATGTTGCAGCTAAGGCCGGTGAAAACGTGGGCGGGTGGATCGATGATTTCAGACGCACAGAAGGCAGCTAATGCAGCCGGTGCGATAGCTACAGGGCTTTTATCTCTCATTATTCCTGTTCCACTGACGACAGTTCAGTGGGCCAATAAACATTATTACCTTCCTAAAGAGTCGTCTTATACCCCGGGGCGATGGGAAACACTGCCGTTTCAGGTTGGCATCATGAACTGTATGGGCAACGATCTGATTCGCACGGTTAACCTGATTAAATCTGCCCGTGTTGGTTATACAAAGATGTTGCTGGGAGTGGAGGCTTATTTTATTGAGCATAAATCACGCAACAGCCTTCTTTTTCAGCCCACGGACTCAGCTGCTGAAGATTTTATGAAATCTCATGTTGAGCCAACGATAAGGGATGTTCCTGCATTGCTGGAGCTGGCTCCATGGTTCGGAAGAAAACACCGCGATAATACGCTCACCCTGAAGCGTTTTTCCTCCGGTGTGGGGTTCTGGTGTCTGGGTGGTGCGGCAGCAAAAAACTACCGTGAAAAATCCGTGGATGTGGTCTGTTATGACGAGCTTTCCTCGTTCGAACCGGATGTTGAAAAAGAGGGTTCGCCAACCCTGCTGGGGGATAAACGTATTGAGGGCTCTGTATGGCCAAAATCCATTCGCGGCTCGACGCCTAAAATCAAAGGCTCCTGCCAGATCGAAAAAGCCGCTAACGAGTCGGCACACTTCATGCGTTTTTATGTGCCCTGTCCGCACTGTGGGGAGGAGCAGTATCTGAAATTTGGCGATGATGCCTCGCCTTTCGGTCTTAAGTGGGAGAAGAATAAGCCAGAAAGTGTTTTCTACCTTTGTGAGCATCATGGCTGTGTGATCCATCAGTCTGAGCTTGACCAGAGTAACGGGCGGTGGATCTGTGAAAACACGGGGATGTGGACCCGTGACGGTCTGACGTTTTTCAGCGCCGCGGATAATGAAATTCCGCCGCCGCGCTCCATCACGTTCCATATCTGGACGGCGTACAGTCCGTTCACCACCTGGGTACAGATTGTCTATGACTGGCTGGATGCACTGAAAGATCCCAACGGCCTGAAAACCTTTGTGAACACCACGCTGGGCGAGACCTGGGAAGAGGCTGTGGGCGAAAAACTCGATCACCAGGTGCTGATGGATAAGGTTGTGCGTTACACGGCTGCGGTGCCTTCCCGGGTGGTTTATCTGACGGCGGGCATTGACTCGCAGCGAAACCGTTTTGAGATGTATGTCTGGGGATGGGCTCCGGGAGAGGAAGCCTTTCTGGTGGATAAAATCATCATTATGGGGCGTCCCGATGAGGAAGAGACGCTGTTACGTGTGGATGCGGCGATCAACAAAAAATACCGCCATGCAGACGGAACCGAAATGACCATTTCCCGTGTCTGCTGGGACACCGGGGGGATCGATGGCGAAATTGTCTATCAGAGGTCAAAAAAACACGGTGTTTTCCGGGTGCTGCCGGTAAAAGGCGCATCTGTCTATGGCAAGCCGGTGATCACCATGCCAAAAACCCGCAATCAGCGGGGCGTGTATCTGTGTGAAGTGGGGACGGACACCGCAAAAGAAATTCTCTATGCCCGTATGAAAGCCGATCCCACGCCTGCGGATGAAGCCACGTCGTATGCCATCCGTTTTCCTGATGATCCGGAGATTTTTTCGCAGACAGAGGCGCAGCAACTGGTCGCGGAAGAGCTTGTGGAGAAGTGGGAAAAAGGAAAGATGCGTCTGCTGTGGGATAACAAAAAGCGGCGTAACGAAGCGCTGGACTGCCTGGTGTATGCCTACGCGGCATTACGTGTGTCCGTGCAACGCTGGCAGCTTGATCTGGCTGTACTGGCAAAATCCCGGGAAGAAGAGACGACCCGGCCAACCCTTAAAGAACTGGCAGCGAAGCTGTCCGGAGGAGTGAATGGTTACAGTCGCTGAACTGCAGGCGCTGCGTCAGGCGCGCCTTGATTTATTAACCGGTAAACGGGTGGTGTCTGTCCAGAAAGATGGTCGCAGAATTGAATATACGGCGGCTTCTCTGGATGAGCTTAACCGGGCGATCAATGATGCGGAGTCGGTACTGGGGACAACCCGGTGTCGCCGTCGTCCGCTGGGAGTGAGGTTATGAAACGAACGCCTGTCCTGATTGATGTGAACGGCGTTCCGCTTCGTGAGAGTCTCAGCTACAACGGGGGCGGTGCAGGATTTGGCGGGCAAATGGCTGAGTGGTTGCCACCGGCGCAGAGTGCCGATGCGGCCCTGCTGCCCGCGTTGCGTCTGGGGAATGCCCGGGCAGATGATCTGGTGCGCAATAACGGAATAGCGGCTAATGCGGTGGCTCTGCATAAGGATCACATTGTCGGGCATATGTTTCTGATCAGCTACCGTCCGAACTGGCGCTGGCTGGGGATGCGGGAGACCGCAGCAAAAAGCTTTGTCGATGAGGTGGAGGCGGCCTGGTCAGAATACGCAGAAGGGATGTTTGGTGAGATCGACGTGGAAGGGAAACGCACGTTTACGGAATTTATCCGTGAAGGTGTGGGCGTTCATGCGTTTAACGGCGAAATCTTTGTGCAGCCGGTCTGGGATACGGAAACCACGCAGTTATTCCGTACGCGTTTTAAAGCCGTGAGTCCGAAACGGGTGGACACGCCTGGACACGGTATGGGGAACCGTTTTCTGCGGGCCGGTGTGGAGGTCGATCGATATGGCCGTGCCGTTGCGTACCATATCTGTGAGGATGATTTTCCTCGCTCCGGGAGTGGACGATGGGAACGGATCCCGCGTGAACTTCCCACCGGGCGTCCGGCCATGCTGCATATTTTCGAGCCGGTGGAGGACGGGCAGACCCGTGGGGCTAATCAGTTTTACAGCGTCATGGAACGGCTGAAGATGCTCGATTCCCTGCAGGCAACACAGCTTCAGTCGGCCATAGTGAAGGCGATGTATGCAGCGACGATTGAAAGTGAACTTGATACCGAAAAGGCCTTTGAATATATCGCCGGCGCGCCACAGGAGCAGAAGGATAATCCGCTTATTAATATTCTGGAGAAGTTTTCCAGCTGGTATGACACGAATAACGTGACACTGGGCGGTGTCAAAATTCCGCACCTTTTCCCTGGTGATGATCTGAAACTACAGACTGCGCAGGATTCAGACAATGGATTTTCTGCGCTTGAACAGGCGCTGCTGCGGTATATCGCCGCCGGTCTTGGCGTTTCCTACGAACAGTTGTCCCGTGATTACTCGAAGGTCAGTTACTCAAGTGCCCGCGCCTCCGCCAATGAGTCGTGGCGCTATTTTATGGGGCGGCGAAAATTTATTGCGTCCCGACTGGCCACGCAGATGTTTTCCTGCTGGCTGGAAGAGGCACTTCTTCGGGGGATTATTCGTCCGCCACGGGCACGTTTTGATTTTTATCAGGCGCGATCAGCCTGGTCACGGGCAGAGTGGATTGGTGCCGGAAGAATGGCCATTGACGGGCTCAAGGAAGTCCAGGAATCAGTGATGCGCATTGAGGCCGGACTGAGCACGTATGAGAAAGAGCTGGCGCTGATGGGCGAGGATTATCAGGACATTTTCCGCCAGCAGGTCAGGGAATCTGCTGAGCGGCAAAAAGCCGGACTCTCACGTCCGGTGTGGATAGAGCAGGCGTATCAGCAGCAGATAGCGGAGAGTCGCAGGCCGGAAGAGGAGACAACACCACGTGAGACGTAATCTTTCACACATTATTGCAGCAGCATTCAATGAACCGCTGCTTCTGGAGCCCGCCTATGCGCGGGTTTTCTTTTGCGCGCTCGGGCGCGAGATGGGGGCAGCAAGTCTTTCGGTACCACAACAGCAGGTACAGTTTGATGCTCCCGGAATGCTGGCTGAAACGGACGAGTACATGGCCGGAGGTAAACGACCGGCCCGTGTTTACCGGGTGGTGAACGGTATTGCTGTACTGCCGGTGACCGGCACGCTGGTGCACCGGCTGGGTGGTATGCGGCCATTTTCCGGAATGACAGGCTATGACGGTATTGTCGCCTGTCTTCAGCAGGCAATGGCGGATAGCCAGGTGCGGGGCGTACTGCTGGACATTGACAGTCCGGGCGGGCAGGCCGCCGGCGCGTTTGACTGCGCTGACATGATTTACCGCCTCCGGCAGCAGAAGCCGGTCTGGGCACTGTGCAATGACACGGCCTGTTCTGCAGCCATGCTGCTGGCGTCGGCCTGCTCCCGACGGCTGGTTACCCAGACATCCCGTATCGGTTCCATTGGCGTGATGATGAGCCATGTCAGCTATGCCGGTCATCTGGCGCAGGCCGGTGTGGATATCACGCTGATTTACTCAGGGGCGCACAAGGTGGATGGCAATCAGTTTGAAGCGTTGCCGGCAGAGGTTCGCCAGGACATGCAGCAGCGGATTGATGCGGCGCGCCGGATGTTTGCCGAAAAAGTGGCGATGTATACCGGTCTGTCTGTTGATGCCGTCACGGGAACAGAGGCTGCCGTTTTTGAAGGTCAGTCCGGCATTGAGGCCGGGCTGGCGGATGAATTAATCAATGCGTCGGATGCCATCAGTGTGATGGCCACGGCGCTGAACAGTAATGTCAGAGGAGGCACTATGCCGCAATTAACTGCAACGGAAGCCGCCGCGCAGGAGAACCAGCGAGTGATGGGGATCCTGACATGCCAGGAAGCGAAAGGACGTGAACAGCTTGCCACGATGCTGGCAGGACAACAGGGCATGAGCGTTGAACAGGCCCGGGCGATTCTGGCCGCGGCGGCACCGCAGCAGCCGGTGGCATCCACGCAGAGTGAAGCCGATCGCATTATGGTGTGTGAAGAAGCGAACGGTCGTGAACAACTGGCGGCAACGCTGGCGGCGATGCCGGAGATGACGGTGGAAAAAGCCCGCCCGATCCTGGCTGCTTCACCGCAGGCGGATGCCGGACCATCACTCCGTGATCAGATCATGGCACTGGATGAGGCAAAAGGGGCTGAGGCGCAGGCTGAACAGCTGGCTGCCTGCCCGGGAATGACAGTGGAGAGCGCCCGGGCTGTGCTGGCTGCGGGATCAGGTAAGGCAGAACCGGTCTCTGCATCCACAACCGCCATGTTTGAACATTTCATGGCGAATCATTCACCGGCAGCGGTGCGGGGTGGCGTGTCACAGACGTCAGCAGACGGTGATGCGGACGTGAAAATGCTCATGGCCATGCCATGAAGTCAGTGCTGACCATCAATAGGAGGTTTTTACAATATGGTGACGAAAACCATCACTGAACAGCGTGCGGAAGTACGTATTTTTGCCGGTAATGATCCGGCTCATACCGCCACAGGCAGCAGCGGGATTTCCTCGCCAACACCGGCACTGACGCCCCTGATGCTGGATGAAGCCACCGGGAAACTGGTGGTCTGGGACGGACAGAAAGCCGGTAGTGCGGTTGGCATACTGGTACTGCCGCTTGAAGGCACAGAGACGGTGCTGACCTATTACAAGTCGGGGACCTTTGCGACGGAGGCAATCCGCTGGCCTGACAGTGTGGATGAACACAAAAAGGCAAATGCCTTTGCCGGCACAGCCCTGAGTCACGCGGCGCTGCCGTAACACGTTATCAGGCCACCGCGGTGGCCTGACTGATTTCTGAATGAAAGGAACTGATTTATGGGATTGTTTACGACCCGCCAGTTACTCGGTTATACCGAACAAAAAGTTAAATTCCGTGCGCTGTTTCTGGAGCTGTTTTTCCGCCGTACGGTGAATTTCCATACCGAAGAGGTGATGCTGGACAAAATTACCGGAAAAACGCCGGTGGCGGCCTATGTCTCCCCGGTTGTTGAAGGAAAAGTGCTGCGTCATCGTGGTGGTGAAACCCGCGTGTTGCGTCCGGGCTACGTCAAGCCGAAACACGAATTTAATTACCAGCAGGCGGTTGAGCGCCTTCCTGGTGAAGATCCATCTCAACTGAATGATCCGGCTTACCGCCGTCTGCGTATCATTACCGATAACCTCAAACAGGAAGAGCACGCGATTGTCCAGGTGGAAGAAATGCAGGCGGTAAATGCTGTGTTGTATGGCAAATACACCATGGAAGGAGACCAGTTCGAGAAAATTGAGGTCGATTTTGGCAGGTCGACGAAGAATAACATCACTCAGGGTAGTGGTAAGGAGTGGTCAAAACAGGATCGTGACACGTTCGATCCTACACATGATATTGACCTCTACTGCGACCTGGCCAGCGGTCTTGTGAATATTGCCATTATGGACGGTACCGTCTGGCGTCTTCTGAATGGTTTTAAGCTGTTCCGCGAAAAACTGGATACCCGTCGCGGTTCAAATTCTCAACTCGAAACGGCAGTGAAAGATCTGGGCGCAGTGGTGTCCTTCAAGGGGTATTACGGCGATCTGGCCATTGTGGTGGCGAAAACGTCTTATATAGCAGAAGACGGTACCGAAAAACGTTATCTTCCAGATGGCATGCTGGTTCTGGGGAATACTGCTGCAGATGGGATCCGTTGTTACGGTGCCATTCAGGATGCTCAGGCGTTGTCCGAAGGTGTGGTGGCCTCTTCCCGTTATCCGAAACACTGGCTGACGGTAGGGGATCCCGCCCGTGAATTTACCATGACGCAGTCCGCGCCGCTGATGGTGTTGCCGGACCCGGATGAGTTTGTGGTGGTACAGGTGAAATAATCCGTGAGCGGGGGCGAAATGCCCCCGTGTCTTTTTTCACAGGAGGCTGAGATGGCAACAAAAGAAGAAAATCTGAATCGTCTTCGTCAACTGGCTGGCCTGCTGGGGCGCGAGGCGGATATGTCGGGGAGTGCTGCGGATATTGCTCAACGTGTGTCTGAGTGGGAAGAGGAGCTTGCTGTTTCCCCGGAGGGCATTATGCACTCTGATGAGAGCGGGGCTGATCAAAATCACACAGACGATGGTGAGCAGTTGAACAACACGGATGCTCCGGATGATGTTAAAGCCGTCCGGGTACGGAAGTGCCTGCAAGTAATGGGGTATTGCCCGGAGACAGGTCGTCCCGTTGAGCTGGCGTTACGGGGTATGCGTGTTCTGGTGCCATCATCACTGGCAACGGCCATGATACAGCACGGAACGGCTGAATATGCGTGATTTTCAGAATGCCTTTGATGCCGCCCTTGCCGGGGTGGACAGTACGATTGTTGAAGTGATGGGCATCAGTGCGCAGTTCACCTCCGGTGCACAGCGTGGCGGCGAGGTTCATGGCGTTTTTGACGATCCGGAGTCGCTGGGTTTTGCCAGTAGTGGGATCCGTATTGAAGGAAGTAACCCGTCATTATTTGTGCTTACGGATACGGTTTGTGCTGTACGGCGTGGTGACACGCTGACCATTAACGGCGAGATGTTCTGGGTGGACCGTGTTTCTCCGGATGACGGAGGGAGTTGTTATCTCTGGCTCAACCGGGGGCAACCACCTGCCGCCAGCCGTCGCCGCTGAAAGGGGGATGTATGGCCATAAAAGGTCTTGAGCAGGCCGTTGAAAGGGGGATGTATGGCCATACAGGGTCTTGAGCAGGCCGTTGAAAACCTCAGCCGTATCAGCAAAACGGCGGTGCCTGGTGCCGCCGCAATGGCCATTAACCGCGTTGCTTCATCCGCGATATCGCAGTCGGCGTCACAGGTTGCCCGTGAGACAAAGGTACGCCGGAAACTGGTAAAGGAAAGGGCCAGGCTGAAAAGGGCCACGGTCAAAAATCCGCAGGCCAGAATCAAAGTTAACCGGGGGGATTTGCCCGTAATCAAGCTGGGTAATGCGCGGGTTGTCCTGTCCCGCCGCAGGCGTCGTAAAAAGGGGCAGCGTTCATCCCTGAAAGGTGGCGGCAGCGTGCTTGTGGTGGGTAACCGTCGTATTCCCGGCGCGTTTATTCAGCAACTGAAAAATGGCCGGTGGCATGTTATGCAGCGTGTGGCCGGGAAAAACCGTTACCCCATTGATGTGGTGAAAATCCCGATGGCGGTGCCGCTGACCACGGCGTTTAAACAGAATATTGAACGGATACGGCGTGAGCGTCTTCCGAAAGAGCTGGGCTATGCGCTGCAGCATCAACTGAGAATGGTAATAAAGCGATGAAACATACTGAACTCCGTGCAGCCGTACTGGATGCACTGGAGAAGCATGACACCGGGGCGACGCTTTTTGATGGTCGCCCCGCTGTTTTTGATGAGGCGGATTTTCCGGCAATTGCCGTTTATCTCACCGGCGCTGAATACACGGGCGAAGAGCTGGACAGCGATACCTGGCAGGCGGAGCTGCATATTGAAGTTTTCCTGCCTGCTCAGGTGCCGGATTCAGAGCTGGATTCGTGGATGGAGTCCCGGATTTATCCGGTGATGAGCGATATCCCGGCACTGTCAGATTTGATCACCAGTATGGTGGCCAGTGGCTATGACTACCGGCGCGACGATGATGCGGGCCTGTGGAGTTCAGCCGATCTGACTTATGTCATTACCTATGAAATGTGAGGACGATATGCCTGTACCAAATCCAGTAATGCCGGTGAAAGGTGCCGGGACCACACTGTGGGTTTATAACGGGAGCGGCGACCCTTATGCAAACCCGCTTTCAGACAATGACTGGTCGCGTCTGGCAAAAATTAAAGACCTGACGCCCGGCGAACTGACCGCTGAGTCCTATGACGACAGCTATCTCGATGATGAAGATGCAGACTGGACTGCGACCGGGCAGGGGCAGAAATCTGCCGGAGATACCAGCTTCACGCTGGCGTGGATGCCCGGAGAGCAGGGGCAGCAGGCGCTGCTGGCGTGGTTTAATGAAGGTGATACCCGTGCCTATAAAATCCGCTTCCCGAACGGCACGGTCGATGTGTTCCGTGGCTGGGTCAGCAGTATCGGTAAGGCGGTGACGGCGAAGGAAGTGATCACCCGTACGGTGAAGGTCACCAATGTGGGTCGTCCGTCAATGGCAGAAGAACACAGTACGGTGACGGCGGCAACCGGTATGACCGTGACGCCTGCCAGCTCCTCGGTGGTGAAAGGGCAGAGCACCACGCTGACCGTGGCCTTCCAGCCGGAGGGCGCAACTGACAAGAGCTTCCGTGCGGTGTCAGCGGATAAAACAAAAGCCACCGTGTCGGTCAGTGGTATGACCATCACCGTGAACGGCGTTGCTGCAGGCAAGGTCAACATTCCGGTTGTATCCGGTAATGGTGAACTTGCTGCGGTTGCAGAAATCACTGTCACCGACAGTTAATCCGGAGAGTCAGCGATGTTCCTGAAAACCGAATCATTTGAACATAACGGTGTGACCGTCACGCTTTCTGAACTGTCAGCCCTGCAGCGTATTGAGCATCTCGCCCTGATGAAACGGCAGGCAGAACAGGCGGAGTCAGACAGCAACCGGAAGTTTACTGTGGAAGACGCCATCAGAACCGGTGCTTTTGTGGTGGCGATGTCCCTGTGGCATAACCATCCGCAGAAGACAAAGCTGCCTTCCATGAATGAAGCCGTTAAACAGATTGAGCAGGAAGTGCTTACCACCTGGCCCACGGAGGCAATTTCTCATGCTGAAAACGTGGTGTACCGGCTGTCTGGTATGTATGAGTTTGTGGTGAATAATGCCCCTGAACAGACAGAGGACGCCGGGCCCGCAGAGCCTGTTTCTGCGGGAAAGTGTTCGACGGTGAGCTGAGTTTTGCCCTGAAACTGGCGCGTGAGATGGGGCGACCCGACTGGCGTGCCATGCTTGCCGGGATGTCATCCACGGAGTATGCCGACTGGCACCGCTTTTACAGTACCCATTATTTTCATGATGTTCTGCTGGATATGCACTTTTCCGGGCTGACGTACACCGTGCTCAGCCTGTTTTTCAGCGATCCGGATATGCATCCGCTGGATTTCAGTCTGCTGAACCGGCGCGAGGCTGACGAAGAGCCTGAAGATGATGTGCTGATGCAGAAAGCGGCAGGGCTTGCCGGAGGTGTCCGCTTTGGCCCGGACGGGAATGAAGTTATCCCCGCTTCCCCGGATGTGGCGGACATGACGGAGGATGACGTAATGCTGATGACAGTATCAGAAGGGATCGCAGGAGGAGTCCGGTATGGCTGAACCGGTAGGCGATCTGGTCGTTGATTTGAGTCTGGATGCGGCCAGATTTGACGAGCAGATGGCCAGAGTCAGGCGTCATTTTTCCGGTACGGAAAGTGATGCGAAAAAAACAGCGGCAGTCGTTGAACAGTCGCTGAGCCGACAGGCGCTGGCTGCACAGAAAGCGGGGATTTCCGTCGGGCAGTATAAAGCCGCCATGCGTATGCTGCCTGCACAGTTCACCGACGTGGCCACGCAGCTTGCAGGCGGGCAAAGCCCGTGGCTGATCCTGCTGCAACAGGGTGGTCAGGTTAAGGACTCCTTCGGCGGGATGATCCCCATGTTCAGGGGGCTTGCCGGTGCGATCACCCTGCCGATGGTCGGGGCCACCTCGCTGGCGGTGGCGACCGGTGCGCTGGCGTATGCCTGGTATCAGGGCAACTCAACCCTGTCCGATTTCAACAAAACGCTGGTCCTTTCCGGCAATCAGTCGGGGCTGACGGCAGATCGCATGCTGGTCCTGTCCAGAGCCGGGCAGGCGGCAGGGCTGACGTTTAACCAGACCAGCGAGTCACTCAGCGCACTGGTTAAGGCGGGGGTAAGCGGTGAGGCTCAGATTGCGTCCATCAGCCAGAGTGTGGCGCGTTTCTCCTCTGCATCCGGCGTGGAGGTGGACAAGGTCGCTGAAGCCTTCGGGAAGCTGACCACAGACCCGACGTCAGGGCTGACAGCGATGGCACGCCAGTTCCATAACGTGACGGCGGAGCAGATTGCGTATGTTGCTCAGTTGCAGCGTTCCGGCGATGAAGCCGGGGCATTGCAGGCGGCGAACGAGGCCGCAACGAAAGGGTTTGATGACCAGACCCGCCGCCTGAAAGAGAACATGGGCACGCTGGAGACCTGGGCAGACAAGACTGCACAGGTATTCAAATCCATGTGGGATGCGGTGCTGGATATTGGTCGTCCTGATACCGCGCAGGAGATGCTGATTAAGGCAGAGGCTGCGTTTAAGAAAGCAGACGACATCTGGAATCTGCGCAAGGATGATTATTTTGTTAACGATGAAGCGCGGGCGCGTTACTGGGATGATCGTGAAAAGGCCCGTCTTGCGCTTGAAGCCGCCCGAAAGAAGGCTGAGCAGCAGACTCAACAGGACAAAAATGCGCAGCAGCAGAGCGATACCGAAGCGTCACGGCTGAAATATACCGAAGAGGCGCAGAAGGCTTACGAACGGCTGCAGACGCCGCTGGAGAAATATACCGCCCGTCAGGAAGAACTGAACAAGGCACTGAAAGACGGGAAAATCCTGCAGGCGGATTACAACACGCTGATGGCGGCGGCGAAAAAGGATTATGAAGCGACGCTGAAAAAGCCGAAACAGTCCGGCGTGAAGGTGTCTGCGGGCGATCGTCAGGAAGACAGTGCTCATGCTGCCCTGCTGACGCTTCAGGCAGAACTCCGGACACTGGAGAAGCATGCCGGAGCGAATGAGAAAATCAGCCAGCAGCGCCGGGATTTGTGGAAGGCAGAAAGTCAGTTCGCGGTACTGGAGGAGGCGGCACAACGTCGCCAGCTGTCCGCACAGGAGAAATCCCTGCTGGCGCATAAAGATGAGACGCTGGAGTACAAACGCCAGCTGGCTGCACTTGGCGACAAGGTTACGTATCAGGAGCGCCTGAACGCGCTGGCGCAGCAGGCGGATAAATTCGCACAGCAGCAACGGGCAAAACGGGCCGCCATTGATGCGAAAAGCCGGGGGCTGACTGACCGGCAGGCAGAACGGGAAGCCACGGAACAGCGCCTGAAGGAACAGTATGGCGATAATCCGCTGGCGCTGAATAACGTTATGTCAGAGCAGAAAAAGACCTGGGCGGCTGAAGACCAGCTTCGCGGGAGCTGGATGGCAGGCCTGAAGTCCGGCTGGAGTGAGTGGGAAGAGAGCGCCACGGACAGTATGTCGCAGGTAAAAAGTGCAGCCACGCAGACCTTTGATGGTATTGCACAGAATATGGCGGCGATGCTGACCGGCAGTGAACAGAACTGGCGCAGCTTCACCCGTTCCGTGCTGTCCATGATGACAGAAATTCTGCTTAAGCAGGCAATGGTGGGGATTGTCGGGAGTATCGGCAGCGCCATTGGCGGGGCTGTTGGTGGCGGCGCATCCGCGTCAGGCGGTACAGCCATTCAGGCAGCTGCGGCGAAATTCCATTTTGCGACCGGAGGATTTACGGGAACCGGCGGCAAATATGAACCTGCGGGGATTGTTCATCGCGGGGAGTTTGTCTTCACGAAGGAGGCGACCAGCCGGATTGGTGTCGGCAATCTGTACCGCCTGATGCGGGGCTATGCGGAAGGTGGTTATGTCGGCGGTGCCGGAAGTCCGGCGCAGATGCGGCGGGCTGAAGGCATTAATTTTAATCAGAACAATCACGTGGTGATTCAGAACGACGGTACGAATGGTCTGCCAGGTCCACAGATGCTGAAGGCAGTGTATGACATGGCCCGCAAGGGTGCCCGTGATGAAATTCAGGCACAGATGCGCGATGGTGGTCTGTTCTCCGGAGGTGGACGATGAAGACCTTCCGCTGGAAAGTGAAACCCGGTATGGATGTGGCTTCGGCCCCTTCCGTCAGGAAAGTGCGCTTTGGTGATGGCTATTCCCAGCGAGCGCCTGCCGGGCTGAATGCCAACCTGAAAACGTACAGCGTGACGCTTTCTGTTCCCCGTTGGGAGGCCACGGCGCTGGAGTCGTTTCTGGCTGAGCACGGGGGCTGGAAAGCCTTTCTGTGGACGCCGCCTTATGAGTGGCGGCAGATAAAGGTGACCTGCGCAAAATGGTCGTCGCGGGTCAGTATGCTGCGTGTTGAGTTCAGCGCAGAGTTTGAACAGGTGGTGAACTGATGCAGGATATCCGGCAGGAAACACTGAATGAATGCACCCGTGCGGAGCAGTCGGCCAGCGTGGTGCTCTGGGAAATCGACCTGACAGAGGTCGGTGGAGAACGTTATTTTTTCTGTAATGAGCAGAACGAAAAAGGTGAGCCGGTCACCTGGCAGGGGCGACAGTATCAGCCGTATCCCATTCAGGGGAGTAGTTTTGAACTGAATGGCAAAGGCACCAGTACGCGCCCCACGCTGACGGTTTCTAACCTGTACGGTATGGTCACCGGGATGGTGGAAGATCTGCAGAGTCTGGTCGGCGGAACGGTGGTCAGGCGTAAGGTTTACGCCCGTTTTCTGGATGCGGTGAACTTCGTCAACGGAAACAGCGACGCCGATCCGGAGCAGGAGGTGATCAGCCGCTGGCGCATCGAGCAGTGCAGCGAACTGAGCGCGGTCAGTGCCTCCTTTGTACTGTCCACGCCGACGGAAACGGACGGCGCTGTTTTTCCGGGACGTATCATGCTGGCCAACACCTGCACCTGGACCTATCGCGGCGATGAGTGCGGTTATAGCGGTCCGGCGGTCGCGGATGAATATGACCAGCCGACGTCCGATATCACGAAGGATAAATGCAGCAAATGCCTGAGCGGCTGTAAGTTTCGCAATAACGTCGGCAACTTTGGCGGCTTCCTTTCCATTAACAAACTTTCGCAGTAATCCCATGACAGAGACAGAATCAGCGATTCTGGCGCACGCCCGGCGATGTGCGCCAGCGGAGTCGTGCGGCTTCGTGGTGAGAACGCCGGAGGGGGAAAGATATTTTCCCTGCGTGAATATCTCCGGTGAGCCGGAGGCGTATTTCCGGATGGCTCCGGAGGACTGGCTGCAGGCAGAGATGCAGGGTGAGATTGTGGCGCTGGTCCACAGCCACCCCGGTGGTCTGCCCTGGCTGAGTGAGGCTGACCGGCGGCTGCAGGTGCAGAGTGATTTGCCGTGGTGGCTGGTCTGCCGGGGGGCGATTCACAAGTTCCGCTGTGTGCCGCATCTCACCGGGCGGCGCTTTGAGCACGGGGTGACGGACTGTTACACGCTGTTCCGGGATGCTTATCATCTGGCGGGGATTGAGATGCCGGATTTTCATCGCGGGGATGACTGGTGGCGTCACGGTCAGAATCTCTATCTGGATAATCTGGAGGCCACAGGGCTGTATCAGGTGCCGTTGTCATCAGCACAACCGGGCGATGTGCTGCTGTGCTGTTTTGGTTCATCGGTGCCGAATCATGCCGCCATTTACTGCGGCGACGGTGAGCTGCTGCACCATATTCCTGAACAACTGAGTAAACGAGAGAGGTATACCGACAAATGGCAGCGACGCACACACTCCCTCTGGCGTCACCGGGCATGGCGCGCATCTGCCTTTACGGGGATTTACAACGATTTGGCCGCCGCATCGACCTTCGTGTGAAAACGGGGGCTGAAGCCATCCGCGCACTGGCCACACAGCTCCCGGCGTTTCGTCAGAAACTGAGCGACGGCTGGTATCAGGTACGGATTGCTGGGCAGGATGTCAGCACGTCCGGATTAACGGCGCAGTTACATGAGACTCTGCCTGATGGCGCTGTGATTCATATTGTTCCCAGAGTCGCCGGGGCCAAGTCAGGTGGTGTATTCCAGATTGTCCTGGGAGCTGCCGCCATTGCCGGATCATTCTTTACCGCCGGAGCCACCCTTGCAGCATGGGGGGCAGCCATTGGGGCCGGTGGTATGACCGGCATCCTGTTTTCTCTCGGTGCCAGTATGGTGCTCGGTGGTGTGGCGCAGATGCTGGCACCGAAAGCCAGAACTCCCCGTACACAGACAACGGATAACGGCAAACAGAACACCTATTTCTCCTCACTGGATAACATGGTTGCCCAGGGCAATGTCCTGCCTGTTCTGTACGGTGAAATGCGCGTGGGGTCACGCGTGGTTTCTCAGGAGATCAGCACGGCAGACGAAGGGGATGGTGGTCAGGTTGTGGTGATTGGTCGCTGATGCAAAATGTTTTATGTGAAACCGCCTCCGGGCGGTTTTGTCGTTTATGGAGCGTGAGGAATGGGTAAAGGCAGCAGTAAGGGGCATACCCCGCGCGAAGCGAAGGACAACCTGAAGTCCACGCAGCTGCTGAGTGTGATCGATGCCATCAGTGAAGGGCCGATTGAAGGTCCGGTGGATGGATTAAAAAGCGTGCTGCTGAACAGTACGCCGGTGCTGGACAGTGAGGGGAATACCAATATATCCGGCGTCACGGTGGTGTTCCGGGCAGGTGAGCAGGAGCAGACTCCGCCGGAGGGGTTTGAATCCTCCGGCTCCGAGACGGTGCTGGGTACGGAAGTGAAATATGACACGCCGATCACCCGGACCATCACGTCGGCAAACATCGACCGTCTGCGCTTTACCTTCGGTGTACAGGCACTGGTGGAAACCACCTCAAAGGGAGACAGGAATCCGTCGGAAGTCCGCCTGCTGGTTCAGATACAGCGTAACGGTGGCTGGGTGACGGAAAAAGACATCACCATTAAGGGCAAAACCACCTCGCAGTATCTGGCCTCGGTGGTGGTGGATAACCTGCCGCCGCGCCCGTTTAATATCCGGATGCGCAGGATGACGCCGGACAGCACCACAGACCAGCTGCAGAACAAAACGCTCTGGTCGTCATACACCGAAATCATCGATGTGAAACAGTGCTACCCGAACACGGCACTGGTCGGCGTACAGGTGGACTCGGAGCAGTTCGGCAGCCAGCAGGTGAGCCGTAATTATCATCTTCGCGGGCGCATTCTGCAGGTGCCGTCGAACTATAACCCGCAGACGCGACAATACAGCGGTATCTGGGACGGAACGTTTAAGCCAGCATACAGCAACAACATGGCCTGGTGTCTGTGGGATATGCTGACCCACCCGCGCTACGGCATGGGGAAACGTCTTGGTGCGGCGGATGTGGACAAATGGGCGCTGTATGTCATCGGCCAGTACTGCGACCAGTCAGTGCCGGACGGCTTTGGCGGCACGGAGCCGCGCATCACCTGTAATGCGTACCTGACCACACAGCGCAAGGCGTGGGATGTGCTCAGTGATTTCTGCTCGGCGATGCGCTGTATGCCGGTATGGAACGGGCAGACGCTGACGTTCGTGCAGGACCGACCGTCGGATAAGGTGTGGACCTATAACCGCAGTAATGTGGTGATGCCGGATGATGGCGCGCCGTTCCGCTACAGCTTCAGCGCCCTGAAGGACCGCCATAATGCCGTTGAGGTGAACTGGATTGACCCGGATAACGGCTGGGAGACGGCGACAGAGCTTGTGGAGGACACGCAGGCCATTGCCCGTTACGGTCGTAACGTCACGAAGATGGATGCCTTTGGCTGTACCAGCCGGGGGCAGGCACACCGCGCCGGGCTGTGGCTGATTAAAACGGAACTGCTGGAAACGCAGACCGTGGATTTCAGCGTCGGCGCAGAAGGGCTTCGCCATGTACCGGGCGATGTCATTGAAATCTGTGATGATGACTATGCGGGCATCAGCATCGGCGGGCGCGTGCTGGCGGTGAACAGCCAGACGCGGACACTGACGCTCGACCGTGAAATCACGCTGCCATCCTCCGGTACCACGCTGATAAGCCTGGTTGACGGTCAGGGTAATCCGGTCAGCGTGGAGGTCCAGTCCGTCACCGACGGCGTGAAGGTGAAAGTGAGCCGTGTTCCTGACGGCGTTGCAGAATACAGCGTGTGGGGGCTGAAGCTGCCGACGCTGCGCCAGCGCCTGTTCCGCTGCGTGAGTATCCGTGAGAACGATGACGGCACGTATGCCATCACTGCCGTGCAGCATGTACCGGAAAAAGAGGCCATCGTGGATAACGGGGCGCACTTTGACGGCGACCAGAGCGGCACGGTGAATGGTGTCACGCCGCCAGCGGTGCAGCACCTGACCGCAGAAGTCACTGCAGACAGCGGGGAATATCAGGTGCTGGCGCGCTGGGACACGCCGAAGGTGGTGAAGGGGGGGAGCTTTATGCTTCGCCTGACCGTGGCAGCGGATGACGGCAGTGAGCGGCTGGTCAGCACGGCCCGGACGACGGAAACCACATACCGCTTCAGGCAACTGGCGCTGGGGAACTACAGGCTGACAGTCCGGGCGGTAAATGCGTGGGGGCAGCAGGGCGATCCGGCATCGGTATCGTTCCGGATTGCCGCACCGGCAGCGCCGTCGCGGATTGAGCTGACGCCGGGCTATTTTCAGATAACCGCCACGCCGCATCTTGCCGTTTATGACCCGACGGTACAGTTTGAGTTCTGGTTCTCGGAAAAGCGGATTACCGATATCAGGCAGGTTGAAACCACAGCCCGCTATCTTGGTACGGCGCTGTACTGGATAGCCGCCAGTATCAATATCAAACCGGGCCATGATTATTATTTTTACATCCGCAGTGTGAACACCGTTGGCAAATCGGCATTTGTGGAGGCTGTTGGCCAGCCGAGTGATGATGCATCCGGCTATCTGAATTTTTTCAAAGGAGAGATAGGGAAAACCCATCTGGCTCAGGAGTTGTGGACGCAGATTGATAACGGTCAGCTTGCGCCTGACCTGGCTGAAATCAGGACGTCCATTACGAATGTCAGCAATGAAATCACGCAGACCGTCAATAAGAAACTGGAAGACCAGAGTGCGGCAATTCAGCAGATACAGAAGGTTCAGGTTGATACAAATAATAACCTGAACAGCATGTGGGCTGTGAAGCTGCAGCAGATGCAGGACGGACGCCTTTATATCGCGGGTATTGGTGCCGGTATTGAGAACACCCCTCACGGCATGCAGAGTCAGGTGCTGCTGGCGGCGGACAGGATTGCGATGGTTAATCCTGCGAATGGCAACACAAAGCCGATGTTTGTTGGTCAGGGCGATCAGATATTCATGAACGAAGTGTTCCTGAAATATCTGACGGCTCCCACCATTACCAGCGGTGGCAGTCCTCCGGTATTTTCCCTGACATCAGACGGAAAGCTGACCGCTAAAAATGCGGATATCAGTGGTAGTGTGAATGCGAACTCCGGGACGCTCAATAATGTCACGGTAAATGAAAACTGTACGATTAAGGGCATGCTGGAGGCGAACCAGGTCAGAGGTGACTTCGTTAAAACTGTATCCAAATCATTCCCGAAAAAGGCTGGTACGTGGGGTAACACGGAAACACCAAACGGGACGGTTACAGTCACCATTTACGATGATCATAACTTTGACCGCCAAATCATTATTCCGCCCATTATTTTTAACGGTGTGGCGTATGACGATCCGGGGAGCGGTAATAACCCGGGAGGTACGCGATACACGGGTTATGGTTTTGAAGTTCGCAAAAATGGCGTATTAATCGCATCCAGAGAAACTAAAGGAGCCATTCCCGGTAGTTACAGTGCGGTTATTGATATGCCGAGTGGTGGTGGTAACGTCACTCTGGAGTTTAAGATTTTCCAGAAAGGCAATCAGGGCGCAGGTAACATCACAGACTGTACGGTGATTGTGACCAAAAAAGCTGCTTCCGGTATCAGTATCCGTTGAAATATTTATAACCCCAATACGGGTGCCAGAAATGGCGCCTTTTTTATTTGTGGAGTGAGTATGGCAGTACAGATTTCAGGTGTGCTGAAAGACGGCACAGGAAAACCGGTACAGAACTGCACAATCCAGCTGAAAGCAAAACGTAACAGTACCACGGTACTGGTGAACACGGTGGCCTCTGAAAATCCGGATGAAGCCGGGCGTTACAGCATGGATGTTGAGTATGGCCAGTACAGCGTCACCCTGCTGGTTGAAGGTTTTCCACCTTCACATGCCGGGACCATTACCGTCTATGAAGGTTCCAGACCAGGTACGCTGAATGATTTTCTCGGTGCCATGACGGAAGATGATGTCATGCCGGAGGCATTGCGTCGTTTTGAGGAAATGGTGGAAGAAGCGGCACGCAACGCTGAAGCCGCCTCTCAGAGCGCAGCGGCGGCAAAGAAATCCGAAACTGCAGCGGCATCATCGAAGAACGCGGCGAAAACCTCAGAAACGAATGCAGCTAACAGCGCACAGGCGGCAGCGGCCTCGCAGACTGCATCGGCAAACTCCGCGACAGCAGCCAAAAAATCAGAAACCAACGCGAAAAATAGCGAGACAGCCGCAAAGACGAGCGAAACCAACGCAAAGTCCAGCCAGACGGCAGCGAAGACCAGCGAAACGAATGCTAAAGCCAGTGAAACTGCAGCAAAAAACAGCCAGGTTGCAGCAGCCCAAAGCGAGAGCGCGGCAGCCGGTTCTGCGACTTCAGCAGCTGGATCAGCAACTGCTGCGGCTAACAGCCAGAAAGCTGCGAAGACGAGTGAAACTAACGCAAAGTCCAGCCAGACGGCAGCGAAGACCAGCGAAACGAATGCCAAAGCCAGTGAAACTGCGGCGAAAAGCAGTCAGGATGCAGCGGCCCAAAGCGAGAGTGCCGCAGCCAGTTCTGCAAGCGCGGCGGCTGCTTCTGCTACTGCATCAGCTAACAGTCAAAAAGCAGCAAAAACCAGTGAAACCAACGCAAAGGTGAGCGAAACAGCGGCTGCGAACTCAGCGAAAGCATCGGCAGCAAGCCAGACGGCAGCAAAAGCAAGTGAAGATGCTGCCAGAGAATACGCAAACCAGACAGCAGAGCCGTACAGATATGTTTTACAGCCGCTGCCGGATGTGTGGATACCCTTTAATGATTCGCTGGATATGATTACGGGCTATTCTCCGGGTTATAAAAAAGTGAAGATTGGTGATAATGTGGTTCAGGTTGCCAGTGATAAACAGGTTAATTTCAGTCGCGCATCAACGGCAACATATATCAACAAATCTGGCGAACTGAAAACGGCGGAAATTAATGAGCCACGATTTGAAAAAGAAGGTTTATTGATTGAAGGTCAGCGAACCAACTACATGTTGAATTCAGCAACTCCAGCTTCTTGGGGTAAATCTGCAAATATGAATGTCGCTGATGTTGGAACTGATAGTTTTGGTTTTACTTATGGAAAGTTTGTTTGTAATGAATCATTAATTGGGCAAAGTACAACCCTTAATATGGCAGTAGTTTCAACCTCGGGGGCTGTCGATGTATCAGGCGATAATAAGTGTGTGACGACATCGTGCAGATTTAAAACGGATTTGGAACTCCTGTTAAGGATCAGGTTTGAAGCCTTCGATGGCAGCGCTTCATCTAATCTTGGATATGCCATTGTTAATACGCGGTCTTTATTGGTTGAAATCACCGGTGTAGCTGCCGACAGGCTCACCGCACGAGTTAACAAAGATGAAGCTACGGGCTGGATTTTTGTAGAGGCAACGATTCAAGCAAGTAAAGAAACTTACATAACCTCTGCAATACAATACGCACCAAAAAAAGGTGGTGTCGTTGAATCTGGTGACTATATTTATCTGGCCACCCCTCAGGTTGAGGATGGTTCGTGTGTATCATCTTTTATTATATCAGGAACGACGGCGGCGACGCGCGCAAGCGATATGGTTACAGTTCCGATTAAGAATAATCTTTATAATCTTCCTTTTACGGTTCTTTGTGAGGTACATAAGAACTGGTATAAAACGCCAAATGCAGCGCCACGTGTTTTTGATACCGGCGGTCATCAAACCGGAGCGGCTATTATTCTTGGCTTCGGATCTTCGGCAGATGGGCCAGACGGATTTCCTTATTGCGATATTGGTGGATCAAATAGGCGTGTTAACGAAAACGCATCGTTGAAAAAAATGGTTATGGGGATGCGTGTAAAGTCAGATCAGTCTACATGTGCAGTAAGTAACGGGCGTATATCCAGCGAAACAAAAACCACATGGGAATATATCCGGAGTACAGCAACCATTCGCATTGGTGGACAAACTACAGCAGGATTACGCCATTTATTTGGGCATGTGAGGAATTTTCGTCTCTGGCATAAAGAGCTAACAGATGCGCAGCTTGGGGAGGTTGTGGAGTGAGAGATTTCACGTTGCGTTTCAGTGATAAAGCAGATTTCAGGGCATTTCTCAGGAAACTTAACTGGGAAGAGGACGAAGAGCTGCAGAATGCCGTTCTGGTTGATGAGATTGGTTTTACGTTCAGGGAGACAGATGTTTCTGATGACGGAGAACCAGAATACACGCGAAACGAAGGGTACTTTGTTAATATCCGTCTTCTTGACGATGGATTTGATGATTCCGTGTTCCGTGAGTGGGTGGTTACACCAGAGCGCCCGCTCAGGGAGTGGTTTTAAGGATAGCAGATGGATATCACGTCGATACTTCATGCGCTTTGTGCCGTGGCGGTGCAGGTACTGGCTGGTCTTTTTACCGGAAACTGGG
>OLSG01001611.1_pt1 | contig 22269 bp, 20 predicted proteins | sample 1673041 | NCBI WGS metagenome assembly OLSG01 (sample SAMEA3136749, study PRJEB25190) | human gut metagenome | reverse complement strand
CTTCACAGCATTTCTCCATGATCTCCATCGGTACGGAGCAGGCATCTTTCAGCACGATCTCCATAACACGGGCTTTTTCTGCTTTTTCTTCTTCAGTTTCTTTTGGCATACCATATGCTTTGGAGAGCGGCTCAAAAACTTCTGCGTCTCTTTCGATCAGACGAAGGAAGTCTTTCTGGAGCTGATCGCATTTTGCTTTGAGCTCCCACATTTCGTCTTCTACGTCTGCGTATTTCTTTTTGCCTACGGTAAGGCTGCCTACCATATTGCCAAGTGCAGTTCCAACTGCACCAACCAGCGCTGATGCACCGCCGCCGCCCGGTACCGGGGCTTTAGAAGCGAGAACTTCGACGAATTCTGTGCATGTACTTGTAGAAAATCCCATTTTTTCTCCTCCTGAAAAAAGTGACCCGATAAAAGAGGGGTCTTTTATGATTTTTCTTTCTTCTTTTTTATAATAATTTTTTTCATATTTGGAAATATGGAAACCTGCGAGGGGAGGGCACTCAAAGTTGCGAAGGCCGTTCTCCCCTCGCGCTCCCCTCCTGGCCACGCCCACATTTTGCACCGCTTTTGGTGCAAAATGTGCACAGTGCGTCCAACACTGTGGGCGCATCATCTCCAGGCTACTCAGGCGGGAAGGATTTCCCGCCTGGAGACAGATTGTGGGCTTTTTGCCTGCACGCAAAGCGTGAGGCGGCAAAAGATGCACGGGCGCATTCGCTCTGTGCGTTGCGCTTTTCGCGCAGCGAAACAGCCTCAACAGTTGGCGTCGATAACGTTCTGTCTGCCTCAGCCAAGCGTGGCCAAGTAGGGGGTGTCTGAGGGGGAGCTTCGGCCTTCGCAACTTTGAGATGCTCCCCCTCAGGGTTTTCTCATTTGTCAAATGATTAACGGGCCGCTGGGATGTTCCCATCATTGTCAATTATTGACGGGCACCCGGGCAGTTCCCGGCAGTTCGGAAGCGGCTCAGGAACTCCCTCGTCGCTTCTTTCTGTGGATCTTCAAAGATCTGCTGGGAAGTTCCCTCCTCCACGATAACTCCATCGCCCATGAAGATCACATGCTTCGCCACATCTCTGGCGAAAGCCATCTCATGTGTGACGATGATCATCGTCAGACCATCTTTGGCAAGGGTTCTCATGACTTCCAGAACCTCTCCGACCATCTGCGGGTCGAGGGCGGATGTCGGCTCGTCAAAGAGCAGGATCTCGGGTTCCATCGCAAGGGCTCTTGCGATCGCTACCCTCTGCTTCTGTCCACCGGAAAGCTGTTTCGGCTTTGCATTGATGTATGGGGCCATGCCGACTTTTTCGAGATACATCATTGCATTTTTGTGTGCCTCTTCTTTGCTTTTTTTGAGGACTTTTTCCTGTCCGACTGTGCAGTTTTTGAGAACTGTCATATTGTTAAAAAGGTTAAAGTTCTGGAACACCATGCCGACTTTGGAGCGGTACTTCGGAACGTTCACGTGTTTGTCCATGATGTTTGTTCCGTGGTAGCGGATCTCGCCGGATGAAGGTGTCTCCAGAAGGTTCATACAGCGCAGCAGTGTGGATTTACCTGAACCGGAAGGTCCGATGATGCAGGTAACATCTTTCGGTTTTACAGAGAAATCAATGTCTCTCAGGATCTCATGTGTTCCGAAGGATTTTCCCAGGTGCTGCACTTCCAGGATCGTTTCACTCATTCTCTGTTGTCCTTCCTTTCCTTATAAGAATACATACCACTTGTATGTGTCAGGGTATCTGCGGTTGCCAGGTCGTAGTTGTCCGGTCCGTCCATCTTACGCTCGATCACGCGAAGGATCCTGGAACAGGTAAAGGTCATGATAAAGTAAATGACCATGGCAATTGTGAAGGACTCAAAGTATGTATACAGTGCACCTGCCACACCTTTGGTCGTGTAAAAAAGTTCTACCGTACCGATGATGGAAAGTACACAGGTATCTTTGATGTTGATGATCAGGTTGTTGCCGATCTGCGGCATGATGTTACGCAGTGCCTGTGGCAAAATAACATTGATCATGGTCTGTACATGTGTCATGCCGATCGCCTTGGCTCCTTCTGTCTGACCCAGGTCAATGGAAAGGATACCGCCGCGGACAGTCTCTGCCATGTATGCACCTGTGTTGATGGATACGATGAAGATCGCGGCAAACCACATGGACATATTGATATTGAACAGGTATGCACTACCGAAGTAGATAAACATTGCCTGTGCCATCATAGGAGTTCCACGGAAGAACTCCACATAGCAGGCAAGGATAAATTTCACGATTTTGATCAGTACCTTCTTGGCTGTGGAATCGTTTTTGTCCACCGGGATCGTCTGCACGATACCTACGAGAAAACCGATGATGCATCCAAAAAGTGTTCCGACCAGTGCCAGCCACATGCTGACTCCGGCTCCCTTCGCGAAAGAGGGACCATATTGCTGAAGAAGATATATGATTCTTCCTCCAAAACTTTCAGGCAGCATTTTGCTCCTCCTTTATGACTCGCTGGACAGTGGCTGTACAGAAATTGCCTCATCCATCATCTTGCTGTAATCATCTTCGGTCATCTCGCTTAAGACTCCGTTGATGGCATCTTTGAGTTCATCATTTCCTTTTTTCAGAGAAATACCAATGTTGATATCCTCATCAGATACTTCAAAAGCTCCCTCTGTATCACTAAAATCAAGAAGTTTGAAATCCGGATAAGCAACGCAGGCTGCTTTTCCTGTCGGCATATCGGTTACAACAGCATCACATTTACCGGATTCCAGAGCGACAAGCATCGCCGGTGCACTTTCCTGTGCAGGAAGAATATTGGCATCCGGGATCTGCGGCAGACAGGAATCATACCAGATCGTATTCTGCTGAGATGTCACAGTTGCTCCTTTAAGGTCTTCAACACTTGCTGCGTCTTTATAATCTCCATCCTCTTTTACAAGAGTGATGATAGATGCATAATAATATGGGTCTGTAAAATCAACCATCTGCTGACGTTCCTTGGTGATGGACTGTCCTGCAATGACACAGTCAACCTGTCCGGACTGTACTGCCGGTACAAGGGAATCCCAGTCAAGCTTTACAATCTCCAGATCATAGCCAAGTTCATCTGCAATCTTCTTTGCCATCATGACATCATATCCATATGCGTAATCAGAGCTTCCTGAAATCTGTACCGCGCCATTGGAATCATCCGGCTGTGTCCAGTTGTATGGTGCATAACCGCACTCCATAGCAACCTTGAGTGTCTTTTTATCGGCCGCGCTTACACTCTGCACTCCAAATACTCCACATGTCATAGATGCTGTTACAGCCGCTACCGTCAACATTCTCCACATTTTCGTCTTCCTCATTTTCGTTTCCTCCTAAGATATACCTGTAAAGTAAAAAAAAGCGCACGGAACCACGAAGTGCCCCATTGCGCTTTATGCCATTCTAATACTTTATTGTTGGAAAGTCAATCTTTTTGTTCTGTCAAAAGATATAGAAAATATAAGTAAAAAAACGGCAGCTTCTCGCCGCCGTTTTTATAAATTATTTTATGAAGGTCTTCTTACAGAAAGAATGGTTCTGTAAGTTGCATCGTTGCTGATCTTGATACCATCCTGGGAGTTGGATGCGTGAACGATCTGTCCGTTGCCCATGTAGATAGCTACATGACCGCCATAGCAGATCAGGTCACCTGGCTGTGCATCTGCATAAGAAACCTCAGTTCCCCAGTTCTGCTGCTCGTAGGATGTTCTCGGAAGGCTGTAGCCAAACTGTGCATATACACTCTGTGTAAATCCAGAGCAGTCCGCACCGCTTGTAAGGCTTGTTCCACCCCATACATACGGGTTTCCGACAAACTGCAGTGCATAGTCTACGATAGAAGAGCCAGAACCACTGGATGAGCTGGAAGAACTGGATGAAGTATCTACATCCTCCGGATTTACAGTGTTGTCACTGTCGATCACATTGCCATATTCATCATGTTTTACACCGTCGCTGCTGTCAGATGTGCTCTCGTCATCACTGCTGTCGGTGTTTTCGTCATCAGAAGAGTCTTCACTGTCAGAATCCTCATCCTCTGTGCATCCATCATCTTCTGTATACTCACCATCCTCAGAAATCTCTTCCTGATCTTCTTCATCAGTATTCTCATCATACTGATTTTCCTGCTCCTGTGCAGCCTCTTCCTCGGCTTCCTGTCTTGCAGCTTCTTCTGCAGCAGCTGCCGCTTCTGCCTCTGCCTGACGTCTTGCTTCTTCCTCAGCGGCGATACGCTCTGCCTCAAGCTGTTCGATCTCTGCCTGCTGCTGAACGATCAGGTTGGAATACTCTGTTGCCATCTGCTGTGCGTATGCGATCTCATTGTCGCAGTCTGCAGAGTTGGCTTTCTTGGTATCGATCTGTGTCTGAAGGTTTACTGACTCAGATTCGTATTCCTGTTTCATTCCCTCGAGTTCTGCCTTCTCCTGTTTGTACTGGTCACCGAGCTGTGTTACCTGGTCGATGGTGTTGGCATATTTCTCAAGGCTCTGTCTGTCGTATTCATACATCTTCTGTGTGTATTCTGCTTTGGTAAGAAGATCTGAAAGGTTGTCAGCATCCATCATCATCTGGAACCATGCAGCGTTGCCGCCCTTCTCATAGATGTACTGGATACGTTCTTTCATTGCTTCGTACTGTTTAGTCTTGGCATTCTGTGCTTTCTCAAGAGCTGTCTGGGTATTCTGAATGTCAGTTTCTTTATTGCTGATATCTCCCTCAAGGGTCTGAATGGAAACCATGACATTCACAAGATTTGCATCCAAAGCATCAATTTCGCTCTGTAACTGCTGCTTTGCTGAATAAAGCTGGTCAATCTGTGCGTATGTAGCATCCAGCTGTGCGCTGGTAGCTGCCTGTTCCTCTCTCAGCTCGTCTTCTCTTGACGCGCTTACGCTGACAACCTGTGATGCTGTCATCATTAATGCTAACGTCATGCAAACAATTCGTTTCTTCATGTTTTCACCTCATAATCTAAATCAATCTATTTTGTAACATTTTTGAAATATTTTATTGAACTTCTTTTACATATTAACATATCGTTCTCAGGAACGCAAGAGTAAATAATTAAAAATTTTAAATTTTTGTAACAATTAGTAAAGAATACGAAAAAAAGAAGCAGTCTTCTGTAATGAAAACTGCTTCTCTTCGTTAACTATTTCCTGTTTTAGCTATATAAATCTGCAAGGATCTGTGCTGCTGTCTTGTTCTTGTATCCGTCCGGATCAGAAAGTGTACTGCTGTACCATCTTAAGTAGTTACCTCTTCGGATATAGTTACCACAGGATGTATGATAATTGTACTTCGTAAATCCTTTGTATTTTGACATATATGTCTTGGCAAGTGCGATTGCCTGGCTGTCATAATCTCCATCCGGTGTGCAGGTTCCTGCGATCTGGCAGCCTGCCTGCGGTGTGGAGTGGACGATCACGGCACTCTTGTCCGGGCACTGTCCGAGAACGATCCAGGTGTGACCGTCATCATAACCGATATCTCCCGGCTGCATCTTCCAGCCTGTCTGTGAAAGATAATTCTGGTTTACGATCTGTCCCCATTTCAGAGTATTCTGATAATAAGAACCAATATCGCCGGAAACAACGGTATAGCCGCTGCCCTCACCTGACTTCGTGTGCATTACCTGATAGGATGCCCAGCCGACAAATCCGGAACAGTCCAGACCCTTGGCTCTGTTTGCATCACTCAGATCTCTGTAGTTGTTATAATCATAACTGCTGCTCTGACTGTTGTACCAGGAGATCCATGTAGGGCTTACACCCTTTCTTTTGGAATCATTCCAGCCGCCGCCCCATACGTACAGAGCCTGTCCGACTGGCTGCAGTGCACCTGCGAGATAGTTCTTGATCGTTCTCTCTGATGTAGGTGCCGTCGGAGAATTACTGCTGCTGCCATTGTAAGAATTAACCATAACACCACTGGAATTAAATACGTAGTATTTTCCATCGATCAGCTTGGTACCTGTTGTCATTACAAATGTATCTGGATTAAAGTAATACTTATTTCCGTCAATAGTCACCCAGCCGCCTGTGGCAATTCCTGTATTGGTATTGAAATAATACGTATTTCCGCTGACTTTTTTGAGTCCCTTATACATAACTCCTGTACTTGGTGCAAAGTAACGGCGCTCACCTTTGCTGGTCTTGGTCCAGCCTGTTACCATCACGTAAGTCTTGGCCCTGAAATAACGGACATTTCCATTTGAGGCCTTAAGGAAACCACTCTTTGTCGCACCTGTACTACCATCAAAATAGTAATAATAAGATCCAACTTTCTTAAGTCCTTTATACATAAGTCCATTCGACGGCGTAAAATACCATTTCTCACCCTTGCTGTTCTTCATCCAGCCGGTCGCCATCACGTATGTATCAGACATAAAATACCTTACATTCCCATTCTGTGCCTTAAGAAAGCCGCTTGTCGTATATCCTGTAGAAGTATTAAAATAATAATAACTGCTGCCAACTTTCTTAAGTCCCTTGTACATAACTCCTGTACGGGAATCGAAGTATCGCTTAGGTCCCTTGGAATTCTTCTGCCAGCCCTTGTAAAGCACACCTGTCTTGGTATTCAGGAAGTACTTATTCTTTCCAAGTGTCAGCCAGCCCTTGACCATCTTTCCATTCTTGTAATAGTAGGTTTTTCCGTTTATTGTACGAAATCCTGTTGTTGTTGCCGCCTGCGTCTCTACGGTTGTTGCCTGTAAAGCAAAGCCTGCAGCAAAAAGCATGAGTCCCAGAAGTATCCCCAAAAGTCCTGCTTTCTTACATACCTTCTTCATATAATATCCTCTTTCTTTGAACGATAACAAAAACTCATTATTACTTTTTTCGTTACAATTCTTTACAATATTATTACAATATCATGTAGGTATTATATCTCAAGATTTCCAATACGTCAATATAAAGATGAATGTCTGTGTCCCACATACGTTACTGTTCACTCCGTTCACAGTAACCCACATACATCTAATTTATGAAAACATAGCAAAAAGGAGCAGGAAAATCCTGCCCCTCAGTAAATCCATATTTTTTATTACAGAAGATGTTTACGAAGTTCTGCTCCGTCCTGTGCGCTTAAGTAAGCCGGTGCAACATCAAAAACTGTCTTGCAGCCTTTCTGTCCTTCCTGGCTCATGCGGTATGCTGCTCTTGCATATGCTGCGATTACGGAAGAAGTGAATTCCGGGTTGGAATCCAGTTTCAGGCTATATTCAATCACATGGCTGTTCTCATCATTCCAGCCTGTTTTGCCGGAACGGATAACAAATCCACCGTGCGGGATTCCGCTGTGATCACGTTTCAGTTCTTCTTCTGTGATGAAGTGTACTGTAGTATCGTACTCATCGAAGTAGTTTGGCATAGTCTTGATCTCGTTCTCGATACGTGCAAGGTCTGCGCCTTCCTCAGCTACTACGAAGCACTCTCTGGTGTGTTTCTGTCTTGTTGTAAGTTCCGGATTTTCTCCGTTTCTTACAGCTTCCAGTGCTGCTTCTACCGGGATGGTGTACTGTTTGCCGTCTTTGACTCCGTCGATCCTGCGGATCGCATCGGAATGTCCCTGGCTTACACCCTTGCCCCAGAATGTATAATCTTTACCGTTGGTAAGGATTGCATTTGCATACAGTCTGTTCAGGGAGAACATTCCCGGGTCCCAGCCTACGGAGATGATTCCTACATGTCCGCTCTCGGAAGCTGCCTTGTCTACGTTTGCAAAATGCTCCGGAACTCTTGCATGAGTGTCAAAGCTGTCTACGACATTGAACCACTGTGCATATTTCGGTGTCTGCTCCGGAAGGTCTGTTGCACTTCCTCCGCAGAGGATCAGAACATCGATCTTGTCTTTCATTTTTTCTGCTTCATCTACATGATAAACGCTTGCTGTATCTGTGAGGATTTTTACTGTTGAAGGATCACGGCGTGTAAAAACTGCTACAAGCTCAAGATCCGGATTGTGCTTAACTGCACATTCTACGCCTCGTCCAAGGTTTCCATAACCTAAAATTCCAATACGAATACTCATCTTAAGATTTCCTCCTGTACTTTTCCATTGTACTTCTAAAGTTCCTGCCTGTTCAGTTACAGGAACCTGACCTGCTGCTTTCGCTTTATCACAGCAGTACGATACTATGATAATATCACAACTAAAAAATGTCAATCCGTTGATTTGTATTTTCTTTTATTCATTTAGTAATACTGAATAATTTTCTCAGCAGCAGAATACACCGCCGCCCGGACAGCACAGTCCGCAGAGCATATTTGCGATACAGAGCTTCATACAGTAATCGCTTCCATCCACCGGCATTCCGCCAAAAGGATTCTGCTGTTCCTGATACCAGGTCCCGCCGCCCTCCATTCTCTGAAGGAACATACGATACTGTACATTATCCGGCTCCAGGTTTACCGCTGTCCGGATATCCTCCAGTGCATTGACATTATTTCCAAGTCCCATATTTGCCATCGCAGAAAGGTAATACCACTCTCCGTTCCTCTGCTTCAGGGACGAGAGTACATTCATTGCCTCCTGGAAATGACGGCTCTGGATATAATTGGCAGCTGCCTGTCTGCGGATTGCCTCCTCATCCTGGTAAGTGCTGTTCTGACGGCCTGTAAATCCACCGTAGTAGCCGCCTGCATTTCCATAAGAGGAGCCGTATTCCTTTTCTTTCATGATCTGTTCATAAGCCTGCTGGACTTCCTTGAACTTCTCTTCCGCCTGTTCTTTGTTTGGATTATTGATATTTGCATCCGGATGATATTTCCTGCTCAGTTTCCGGTATGCCTTTTTGATTTCTTCATCGGATGCATCCCTGGAAACGCCAAGGACACTGTATGGATCAAACATTTTCTTTCTCCTGCTCTTTCTTCCTCTTACCGGACACTGCTTCAAATCTGCACCAGACTCCGGAATACAGAATATTCCGCAGTATATCGGTATATTTGATAATAGGAAGTTTTTCAAATTCCCGGCAGACCTCTGCCATCATCATGATCAGCATCTGCCGTACCTGTTCATCGAACCCTTCCATTATATAACTTCTGGAAAAAGGATTGTAATTTCCTTTTTTGATATCTTCCTCTACATCATCATAGGCATCCATAAGATAAATAAACTTACCCAGGAAAAAGCCCATCCGGCGCAGTGTCGGTTCCCACAGATCGGTCCGATACGCAAAGATCTCCTCCATGATCTTCCCGAAACATCCGGAAATGCGGTCGATATTCTCTTCTCCCGCCTTCTCCATCTCAGAAAGTTCATTCAGAAGTGAAACGATCGTGTCGACTTTCTTACGCCACCGCTCTTCTGCATGCTTCTCTTTGCCCCGAAGGAGGTTCCCGTACAAAAGACTCAGAAGCTTCTTCTCGTCTTTCCAGTCATCCTCACATTTATAGTATGCAAGAAAAACATTCATATCTGCGGCATACTCTGTGATCGCATTCTTGCGGACCGGCTGTTTCCGTACAGGGTGGATGATGCATCTCGTCGTTCCCTTCCTTGTCGGCGGCTCATAGAGCCCGCTCAGGAGAAGGATCACAAACGTCATATCATATGTCAGGGAAATCTGTCCTGTCACTCCATAGCGATCCCGCAGTTCTCTGCAGAGACCACAGTAAAAAGAACGATACAGGTCAAAATCCTTGAATTTAATCTCCGGTTTATTTATTACCACATAACCAAACATAAGACCTCCGGCTGTATTCTGATCTCAGATCGTATTCAGCTTTTTTTGATAAATTTCGTGTGGCATTTCGGACAGTCGATCTCGATCTTGCCTTTTCCTCTCGGAATACGGATCTTCTGTTTGCAGTTCGGACAGGAATAAATGTGATATTCCTTTCTCTGCTGCATGATGTTTTTCTCACGGTTGAATTTCTGTCTTATGCCAGATGTGATGGACAGATATTTCTGGTTTTCGGCATAACGCTTCTGTATATCTCTGGAAAGCATTCTGTAATAAGTATAAAGGATCGCAAGAAGGCCAATGGTATCAAACGCCGCGCCGACTCTGTTCCGAATAAACATGGACAGAATGATCATCACAAATGCAACGCCCATCGTAAATCTTGCAAATGCGTCTACTCCATAGCGTCCTTCCATAAACTTGATAAACTTTTCTCTCATGCAAGTCCTTCTTTCTTTAATGAAATGATGTCACTATTATTATGTAAGATTATTTTTATCTGTCACTGCACACCTGGAACACATAAAACTTCAGATAATAAGATTCATCTGAAGACCACAGGATCGGATGATCCGGTGCCTGGGTCCTGTATTCTACCTGACGCAGTCTCTTGTGTGCATTTCGTGCAGCCTGTCCGATCGTCTTGGTAAAGAGTTCATAATCCATAAAGTGAGAACAAGAACAGGTTGCAAGGAATCCTCCATCCCTGACAAGCTTCATACCACGCAGGTTGATCTCTCTGTAACCCTTGACTGCATTCTTGATAGAGCTTCGTGACTTGGTAAACGCCGGCGGATCGAGGATCACGACGTCATATTTCTCGCCCTCTTCTTCCAGTCTCGGAAGCAGTTCAAAAACATCCTCACAGATAAATTTAACTCTGCCGTCCAGCCCGTTCAGCTTCGCATTCTCCTGTGCCTGATGAACAGCAAGCTCAGAAGCATCCACACCGGTAACTTCTCTTGCTCCTGCAATTCCCGCATTCAATGCAAAAGAACCTGTATGTGTAAAGCAGTCCAGGACTCTCGCATCCTTGCAGAGTTTCTGGATCGCAAGACGGTTGTATTTCTGATCCAGGAAAAATCCTGTCTTCTGTCCGTCCTTGACATCGACCTGATATTTCACTCCATTTTCGACAATCTCAACAAGAGTCGGGAACTCCGGTCCGATGAAGCCCTTGTGAAGTTCCATTCCTTCCTGCTTGCGGACTTTGGCATCACTTCTCTCGTAGATTCCACGGATGTTGATTCCGTCCTCTGCAAGAACTTTCCTGATAAGTTCGAGGATCATTTCTTTCCAGCGGTCGATTCCAAGTGCAAGGGACTGTACGACCAGAACATCCTCAAATTTGTCAACTGTCAGGCCCGGCAGGAAATCTGCCTCGCCAAAGATCAGGCGGCAGCTTGAAGTATCTGTTACCTTTTTGCGGTATTCCCAGGCATCTCTTACTCTTTTTTCAAAAAAGTCCTCGTCTATATGCTGATTCTCATCTCTGGAAAGCAGACGTACCGTGATCTTGGAATTGGTGTTGATAAATCCTCTTCCAAGCGGATATCCGTCAAAATCATGTACCAGCACGATATCTCCATTTACAAAGCTTCCCATAATACTGGCGATCTCGTTGTCAAAGACCCACATGCCACCGGATTTGAGAAGTCTTCCTTCTCCTTTTTTCAGTGTAACCACTGCAAGACTCATATTATTTCCCCTTTCGGCTATATATTCCCCATCAATTAGTTAACAAGATTTCCCTCTATTTTATCACAGTTACTTTTAGATTTCCAGTTTTTCGCGGGGCTCACAGAAAAATCACACTTTACGGCGAAATTCAGCTCTATGTCACTGATACCACTTCTATATATGAAAAAAGCCGCAGTTTCTCTGTCTGACCAGAAAAACTGCGGCTTGGGATCATTGATCAATATTCTTCGTTGTAAGATTCTTCCTCATAGGAAGCCTCATCTGTAGATTCGTTATAAGAAGAATCCTCTGTATCCTCTCCGTAGAGCTGTGCAAAGAATCTCATTGTTTCATCATACAGACTCTGTCTTGCATCTGCCGGCTGTGCTGCAAGGATATCATCTGCTGCCGGTTCTGTTTCGATACTGAAGATTTTCTTCATGTCGTTATTGATCATATTAAGTTCACCTGACATATAGGCATCTGTGTCGCTCGGCACATAGGACATTCCACCGTCTTTGAGTACGTTCAGATAGGACTCAAGAACTTTCTTTGTCAGTTTGGAAGCGGTATCTGAATCAAGTGTAACTGTCGGCTGGACTGCATCCGCCATAACAGCCTGAAGTGTTGCAAGATCACCCTGATATTCTCCCTGGCAGAACTGCTGTGCCTGCTCAAACTGTGCTTTGGAAGCATCGTCAAGAGAATCTGTATTTAATGTGTCATCTGCTGAACTTTCAGTTCCCTCTTCTGTAGTCTCATCAACAGTGTCTGTGCTTTCGCCGGATTCTGTCGTCTCATCGTAAGATCCATCTGTACCGGTCGTTTCATCGCCGGTTGCCTCCGGAATGTCTGTATTTCCATCATTTTCGTCTGTGGTATCTTCTGACTCACCTTCTTCCGGTGTTTCTGCAGCAGTATCCTGTGTACCATCCTCAGTTGCTTCCGGAATGCCCATGTTATCCTCTGTGCTGCTGTCACTGCTTTCAGAGCCGGAATCATTCATACCGGTATCCTGTGCCAGATTCGGGTCCTCAGTAGAAGACTCAATAACATCCGGTCCAAGTTCATCTGTAGCGACATCCTGTGTAATGTCCTCTCCATCGCTGGAGTCCTCATCTGCGATCTCTTCATCCTCGTCATCACTGTCATCTGAAGAGCTGTCATTGCCGGTTGCTTTGTCCAGATTCTTCTGGATGCTTTCAAGAGTCTGCTTCATCTCCTGGATATCATAATTCTGCTGTACAATCTCCTGAAGAAGTGCTGTGATCGTATTCAGTTCATCAGCGCTCAACGTCACATTGTTCTGAATTGCAATGTTATTTACGATATTATAGATTTCATCCGCATTCTGGATATTATCTCCGATGATCTGAAGCTTTGCCTGGTTGATGATATTGGTGGCATTGTCATTACCTACCTGCTGTGCAACATCTCCGGTGACTACAACTTCCTTGGTCGCCAGATCTTTCTTGGTAGAATCAAGCTGCTTGCCGCTGGCTGTCTCATAAGCCATCATGACACCTGTCAGGGCTCCTGTTCCTGAAACCTCATATGGGCATGCTGCAACAGCTTCACAGTTGGAAACTCCTGCTGTGGAAAGTGCATTCGCCAGCATGTTGCAGGTTACGTAGTTAAGATTCGCTGTACGTACCTTGATGCCGCCTGACTGTGTTGGCTTTACATAGGCACAGCTTAAAGTTCTTGTACCGATCTGTTCATTTGAGATATATTTCCCCAGATAGTTGTGTTCATCCTGATTGTTTACAGTGATGATCTGAACCTGGCTTGCATCTGCCTTAAAATACTTCATCATGGTATTCTTCTGTGCTTCTGTAAGATCTGCTCCCAGTGTTACTACTTTGGATGCATCTGCCAGTACCGGAAGTGGATTACCCAGTGCAAGACACATACTGCACAGTGCTGCTACGATCAAACTTCTTTTTTTCATAAACTCATCCTCCATTATGATATGATCCGACAGCCCAGGGACTGCCTTCATAGTCTCTTCTAACAAGTGTCTTTATTATAACACAGCGTTTTGCAGAATTGTATTTTTTATTTTATTTCTGCGAAATCATTGAAATTTTTCGAGAAAAACGTCGATGGTCCCGCCACAGACCATTCCTTCGTCCTCTGCCTGTGCTACCGTCATGTCTGCACGGATGATGCGGGTCATCTCATTTTCTTCATGGAGAAGTCTCAGACACTGGTGCTGGACTTCGCTTTCCATGCAGCCGCCGCCGATCGTGCCGATGATCCTTCCGTCGCCAAGTACCAGCATCTTGGTTCCGATCGAACGTGGTGCGGAACCTCTGCGGGCTATGATCGTCGCAAGGATCTTGGGCTGGTCCGTTTCTTTTGCCCCTGTGAGATATTCCATGAGAAGCGGGTCGTATCCTGACGTTTTCTTTGTCTGGTTCTTGGTCTGGATCAGTTCTGCCACGATGGAAACAGCAATTTCCTCTGGTGTTTCCGCATGGATGGAAAGGCCGACCGGTGTGTGGATCCCGTCGAGTGCTGCTCTGTCAAAGCCGTCCTCTTCCATCTGATTCTTAAGAAGCGCTGACCTTCCACGGCTTGCCATCATTCCTACGTAGGCGTATGGCTTATGCAGGATCTGCTCGAGACACGCACGGTCATAGCGGTGTCCTCTGGTCACTACCAGAAAATAGGTATCTGGTGTTCCTGCGATTCCCTGCAGGCTTTTTTCGAAAGCATCACAGAGCACCAGATCTGCTCCGATCTCTCGTGCACGGTCTGCAAAATACAGGCGGTCCTCCAGTACCGTTACGTGAAAACCGACTCTTCCGGCAAGCTCGATCACCTGCTGTGATACATGCCCGCCGCCACAGATCACAAGATGCGCCTGACGTTTGAGATGCTCTATAAAAAACTTCTGTTCTTCTATTTCATAAATGCCGCTCTGCGATGTCTCTGTAATCTGCGTTTTCAGTTCTTCACTTACCGCGCCGCTGCCTGTATGTCCCAGAAGTTCCCCCTCTGCAAAGAAATACCGTTTCCCCGCTTCCGGTCCCTCCAGCACAGTCGCCAGCAGGTTGGATTTCTGCTGCAGATTTTCATTCATAACATTGTACAGTCCAAAAAGATCCATTCTTTTCCTCCTCCGAATCTCTTCTTTCAAACATTACCCCAAGTATATCATGCCGTTATCTGATATGCAAAAGAAAAAGCAAAGCCTCCTGTTCTTTCAAAAGAACTGTGCTTTGCTTTTTATCATTTTTTATAAAACACTCACAATACCAACAACCGCCATGATCCAAAGCGCCACTGTGAGCACTAGCATTGCCGGGCTGGCTTTTTTCTCGATGAGTTCCTGGGGTTACGGGTCATAGTAGAGGGTTACGGTGGAATCTTTCTTATAGGTAGATTCTCTGCTGGAATTGTAGCTGCTTAAGAAAGTCCTCTTTTTGCCGTTCAGGTTATACTGTATCAGAGGGTAATAAGATTCTACTAGCTTGGAGAGCTTCTTTTCTTCGGTTTTGTAGTAAAGGACATCTGTGATCGTTCCTGTGATCTCGGTGAGATTCTTTTTTCTTTTTCCAAGGTAGGAGGCGAGGGCAATAAGGCCTCCCACCAGGAACAGTGCCGATAAGATCAGGGATCCCTGCTTCTCCCCGGCATTGTTATATACAACCGGGAAAACTGCCAGGAGCATTCCCTCGATTGCAATCGCAAATCCCATTCCTGCAGAAACCGCACCGGTATTTAACGGTGTGATCTTTCCTGCATTTCGGATCAGTTTGATCTCTTCGCCTTTTTCGTATTGTCTGGTGCTGTTCAGTTTCTGCTGGAATGTCTTGTTGTTCCCCTCATGGCAGGAAAGTGTCAACTCATAGTAATGCTGGATAAGCTTTCCCTGAGGGTCTCTTTTCTCAACAAGTCTTGCATTCATAACTTTTCCGGTGATCAGGGCACCTTTCCTGCGAAGTCTGAGACAGGCGCGAAGATTGCTTGTTCCCAGGACAAAAACAGCTGCTCCGATCAAAACGATAAATATCGTCTGAATACTCATATTTCCAAACATAGGCACAGCACCTCATTCTTTCTGGTTAATCCATATCACGGATAATTTTTCTGAGAGGGTAAATGAATGTCGGGGAAACGGATAATTCGTCGATTCCCATTCTGACAAATGTTTCGGTAAGTTCCATATCTGCACCCAGTTCGCCGCAGATACCAACCCATGCACCGCCCTTGTGTCCGTTATCATTTTAGTCTTTTTAATGATTGTTTTTATTTTACCAATCTTAAATCGGTCATTATTTCAAAAAATGGTCAATATCAACTTCTGTAAATGATCGTATGATTGGATAACTGGTTCCATGTTCCGGTTCCTGTTCCTGCGTATACCAGATACCGCACAGGCCATTGTTGCAGGCGCCCTCTACGTCTTTCTTATAATTATCACCGATGAATGCACACTCAGCTGTCTGTACGCCGGCTTTTTCCACGCAGATCTCAAAAAGATGTGGATGCGGTTTCTCAACACCGGCTTCTTCGCTGCTGACCATAAAATCAATATATGGTGCAACGCCGAGGGATTCCAGTTTCTTATACTGGATATAGGCGGTCATATCGGTTCCTGTTCCGGTGCAGACGCCGCGTTTCTTAAGTTCCCTGAGGAAATCGATCACTCCAGGGACCGGCTGTGACTGGCGGATCAGGGTATCCCAGTATGCATGATACATATTGCGGGCATGTGGAAAAACTGGTTTTTCCCAGAGTTCAAGCATCCCCTGCGTACGGAGCAGGCGGTTATGGATCGCTGCTACATCGCCGCCGATCCTGTCGATCATTATCTGTCCGGCTTTTTTGTAGCATGCAAGTGTTTCCTCCGCTGACTTTCCAAACGCACTCTCGCAGTAGTCGGTGAGGGCTTTCATCCCATAAATGTGGTTTTTGTCATAACTGTACAAAGTATTATCAATGTCAAAGATCACTGCTTTTATGGAAGGTCTGCCGCCCGTAATGCTTCCTTCTGGCGAATCCGTTACTTTTGGTGTCTGGATCAGATCCTCAAATTCAATCTGGAGACCGGCTGTGATCTTGGACAAAACACCAATAGATGGATTTGCCTGACCTCTTTCGATCTGGGCCAGCATACTCTTGCTGACTCCTGTCCTTTCAGCCATCTGATCGAGGCTCATGCCTCTGTACTGACGGAATCTCTTTAAATTTACTGCTACATTATTTGATAAATAGTCCATATCGTCATCTCTTTCTCTTGTGTGGTATCTGCGGATCATCTATTTCCGCTGCAGGTTTCTTCCTTTATCTTACCTTATTCTTCTGTTTTTGACCATACAAAAATGCCGGCGTATGCCTGTTTCGGGCAGACATATGCCGACATTTGCTTTATGTTACTATGAAATCTTACTCTAAGATATGCTCTCTTCCCATGGATATGATCATTCTGACATGGTCATCTGCCAGGGAATAAAAAATGGATTTGCCTTCTCTACGGTTCTTTACGAGCTTGTTCTGCTTGAGAATGCGTAACTGATGGGACACTGCTGACTGGGTCATATTCAGGACTTTTGCCAGATCGCAGACACAGACTTCGGATTCAAACAGGACGAACAGGATGCGGATTCGGGTAGAGTCTGCAAAAACTTTGAACAGATCTGCCAGATCATAGAGTTCTTCTTCATCCGGCATGGTCTCATTCACGATCTTAAGCAGATCTTCGTGGATCTCCTGACATTCGCAGGTCATTTCTTCTTTCTCTTCTGCCATAAACAGTCTCTCTTTCTTATAAATTTTTGACAAATAATGTGCGGATCGCATTCAGGACTGCGAGAACCATGACTCCGACATCGGCAAAAATCGCTACCCACATGTTTGCAATACCAACTGCACCCAGGATCAGGCAGATCACTTTGATACCGATCGCAAAATAAATATTCTCATATACGATACGCATACATTTCTTTGCGATACGGATCGCCTTGACGATTTTTATCGGGTCGTCATCCATCAGGACCACATCGGCTGCCTCGATCGCAGCGTCGGAACCCATAGCTCCCATTGCGATACCGATATCTGCTCTGGAAAGTACCGGTGCATCGTTGATCCCGTCACCAACGAAAGCGAGTTTCTCTTTTTCTGATTTCTTTGCGAGAAGTTCTTCTACTTTGCTTACTTTGTCAGCCGGAAGGAGTTCGCTGTATACACGGTCAACGCCAAGTTCACCTGCAACCTGCTGTGCAACTCTGTCAATATCACCTGTCAGCATGACAGTTTCTTTGATACCGTTTTTCTTAAGGTTTGCGATTGCATCTTTGGAAGTCGGTTTCGGAACATCGGAGATCAGGATGTGGCCTGCATAAGCTCCGTCGATCGCCACGTGGATGACAGTTCCTACCTGATGGCACTCTACTGCTTCTACGCCGATGCGCTTCATCAGCTTAACATTTCCGACTGCAACCGGAGTTCCGTCTACTTTTGCTGTAACACCGTTGCCGCTGATCTCCTCTACATCTGTCACGCGGTTCTGATTAATCTCTTTGCCGTAGGCAGTTTTGAGGCTGCGGCTGATCGGATGTGAGGAAAAGCTTTCTGCAAGTGTTGCGTACTCGAGGATTTTGGACTGTTCCATGGTGTTGTGATGGACACCTGCTACTTCGAATACACCCTTGGTCAGAGTACCGGTCTTATCAAATACGACGTATTTTGTCTCGGACAGAGTTTCCAGATAGTTGGAGCCTTTGACCAGGACACCTGCGTTGCTGGCCCCGCCGATTCCGGCGAAGAAACTCAGCGGGATACTGATCACAAGTGCACACGGGCAGCTGATTACAAGGAAGGTCAGTGCACGGTAGATCCACTGGCTCCACATTGTAGGATTGTGAAGGATCACAAGGTTTACAAGCGGTGGCAGGACTGCAAGCGCGAGCGCACCGTAGCAGACTGCCGGGGTATAATAGCGGGCAAATTTGGAGATAAAGTTTTCGGATCTGGATTTACGGGAACTGGAATCCTCGACAAGTTCCAGAATCCTGGATACAGTAGATTCACCAAATTCTTTGGTTGTTCTGATCTTGAGCACGCCTGTCATGTTGATGCAGCCGCTGATGATCTCATCACCTGGTTTTGCACTTCGCGGAAGACTTTCACCTGTCAGTGCACTGGTATTGAGGGTTGTGGTTCCTTCTACGATCACACCGTCGAGCGGGACTTTTTCACCTGGCTGTACGACGATGATGGAACCGATCTCAACTTCATCCGGGTCAACTTTTTCCAGTTTACCATCGTTTTCGATGTTGGCGTAGTCCGGGCGGATATCCATCAGTTCGGTGATGTTGCGGCGGCTCTTGCCAACTGCATAGCTCTGGAAAAGCTCGCCGATCTGGTAGAACAGCATAACGGCTGTGCCTTCTTTGTAATCCTTCAGAAGGATTGCTCCGATAGTTGCTACTGCCATCAGGAAGTTCTCGTCAAATACCTGTTTGTTGCGGATTCCCTTGAATGCTTTGATCAGGATATCATAGCCGATCACAAGATATGGGATCATGTAAAGTGCAAATTCCAGATAGCCGTCCACCGGAAGCAGGGACAGCACTACGATCAGTACGAAGGCTATAATGATGCGGGTCAGCATTTTTTTCTGCTTTTTGTTCATGTTCTCTCCTCCTTCACCCATTTGATAAAGATGCCCTGCCGCATCCGCAGCAGAGCATTCTCATTGTTCTTATAAGTAGATCTCGCAGTCGTCTTCAACCTTCTTGCAGTTCTTGAGGACTTCTTTCATAACGCTATCCGGATCCTGGCCTTCTTCGAATTCTACTTTCATCTTGAGCATCATGAAGTTTACGCTTGCATCCTTAACACCTGCTGTGTTCTTGGCAGCTTCTTCCATTTTGTTTGCACAGTTTGCACAGTCAACTTCGATTTTGTAAGATTTCTTCATAGTGGTGATCTCCTTTTTCTTCATAGATGTTTTATTCACGTTTTCATATGAACACTTATTCATATGTTTGATTGTATTATACCATCTTGCATAGAAATGTCAATATGTTTTTGCAAAAAAAGAAACCACCGGGAACGGAAATTTATTCCGTTCCCAATGATTTCCTGGTTTTCTCAATCTTTTACAAATACTGCGACTGCTTCCGTCCACACGGTTTCGCAGAACTGGTCTACACAACAGGCTTTCTCAAGACGGTAGCCTGCCTGAAGAAAGGCTTCGAGGTCTCTGGCGAGGCTGGTAGCTTTGCAGGAGACGTAGACGATGCGGTTTACGCCGTAGGAAAGGATCTTCGGCAGTGCTTTCGGATGGATTCCGTCGCGCGGCGGGTCAAGAACGATCACATCCGGTTTCTCGGTCAGGTCATCGAGGACCTTAAGAACGTCACCGGCGATGAATCTGCAGTTATCAAGGCCGTTGAGTTTCGCATTCTCTCTCGCTGCTTCCACGGCATCCTCCACGATCTCAACACCGATCACTTCTTTTGCCACTGATGCGAGGAGCTGGGCAATCGTGCCTGTTCCGCTGTACAGGTCAAAAACTTCCATTCCACTGGTATTCTGAATGTAGTCTCTGACAACATTATAGAGCACTTCCGCTGCCAGTGAGTTCGGCTGGAAGAAGGAAAATGTGCTGATGCGGAATTTCAGCCCAAGCAGTGTCTCATAAAAATAGTCCTGTCCGTAAAGGATCCTTGTCTCATCACTCTTGACCACGTCAGAAAGTGAATCGTTGATGATGTGCATGATCCCAACGATCTTTCCTTCCAGCGGCAGTGCCAGAAGCTGTTCCTTAAGCGGTTCCAGATCGTATTCTTCCTGACTGGTAGTGACAAGATGTACCAGGATCTCGCCGGAGGTCACGCCGCGTCTCAGCATCAGATGGCGGAGATAGCCCACATGCTGGAGTTTACGGTAATAAGAAGCTCCTTTTTCCTGAAAAAATCCCCGTACACAGGTCAGGATATCTGTCATATCCTTATGGACAAGTTTGCAGTCGTCTGTATTCAGGATATCATAAGTGCTGCCTTTCTTGTGCAGTCCAAGGGAAAGTGGTCCGTCCTTGTATTCATCTCCAAAGGAAAATTCCATCTTGTTGCGGTACCCGAACTCGATTGGGCTTCCGTGGATCCCTTCCCATTCAAAATCAGCCCTGCCCTCTGCGTTTGTCTGTCCACCCTGGATGAGTGCATCTTCCAGAAGCTCACGGATCTGTCTGTCTTTCATCTCAAGCTGATTCTCGTAGGACATTGTCTGGTACATGCATCCGCCGCATGCAGGAAAGTTGCTGCATACCGGCTCTCTTGTCTCAAGAGGGGATTTCTCCAGAACTTCCAGGATGCGTCCCTGCGCCCTGCCGGAGCGTTTCTTCTGGATCATGAACCGTACATTCTGACCCGGGATTCCGTTCTTGATCAGGACTTTCTGATCATCCACCTGGACATAGCCTTTGTTTGGAAAATCCACTTTTTCTATAATGCCTTCGTAAATTTCACCTTTTTTCATTTCACTTATTCCTTATCTTACTTTTATATTTACAGTAAAACAGCCCCGGTTATCTGCCGGAGCTGCTCAAAATCCAAGTTACTGTTCACCGTAGCCTGCTTACTCTTCTTCGTCCTCGAAATAATCATCAAAGTCGTCGTCGAAATCTTCTTCAAAATCCTCCAGATAATCTGGTGTGAAGAAACGGTAAACTGCAAATGCGATACCTGCTACTGCTGCAACTGCACCGATGATTGCCAGCACCCAGAGAACTGTGTTTTTCTCTTTTTCTTCTTCTTTCTTGTTCATGGTAGAGAGTAATTCCTCGATTTTGGCATTCATGTTTAAATTATTCAGATTCATTGTACGCACCATCCTCTCGCTCGATGTCAATTTTTATAGAACATAGTATATCACTATTCTGAAATTTTTACCATATATTCTATAAAAAAGTTACTTCAAAAATCCGCGAAAAATTCTCATCCTTTCTCCAGAAAAGGTGCACTGCCTATCTTACTGCCTATCTGAACCTTTGTCTCCACACCTTCCTGGGAATTCGTCAGCAGATCCTGATCTGGAACCACGCATCCTTTCTGCGTCATATAAATGATCGTTGACCCGCCAAATGCGAAGTTCCCCTTCTCCTGACCGCGGTCCACATGGTCACATACCGGGTGGTTTTCAATCTTTCCGACCATCAATGCACCAACTTCCATCATCAGGAGCGTTCCGAAATGCTCGGACTTCATAAGTGAATACTCCCGCGTATTTTCTTTGTAAATAGGATAAACATCATTTGCCACCGGGTTCACCGTGTGCAGAACACCTGGTATCCTCCTTCTCACCGATTCCTTGCCACTGTCGACATAGATATAACGATGATAATCATCCACACTGAGTCGGAACACCCACAGATATCCGCCTGTAAACCGCCTCGCAAGTGCCTCATTCCGAAGAAGACTTCCTGCCGTATATCGTGTATGCTTGATCGTAACTTCTGTCTGCTCACTGACCGGATAAACACTCAGCCGACAGTCACATGGGCTGATAAAGTGTGTCTCATCCATGTCGATCGTGCGCGCGCCTTTCCGAAGCTTTCTCGTAAAAAAGTCATTATAAGAACGATATCTCCGCGGCTCATAATCCTTCATATTGATTCCGGCTTTTCTGATAAAAGGATCGATTGCCAGAGTAGAGATCCCGAAATCCAGAAACCTGCCGCCAAGTTTCGAAACTGACGGTGACACCAGCGGCTTCAGCAGACATCTCCCCGCTGCACTTCCATAAAGCTTCTCCAGGAATTTATCCTGACCGGTGCTTTCCTCCCATTTATGCCCCTGACGGTCTACCGTGTATCGCATGGCTCAGGCTCCTTTCAGTTTTTGTATTCTGT
>OLSG01001583.1_pt1 | contig 22562 bp, 20 predicted proteins | sample 1673041 | NCBI WGS metagenome assembly OLSG01 (sample SAMEA3136749, study PRJEB25190) | human gut metagenome | reverse complement strand
CAGCGGCGGGCCTTCTATTCTTATTCTAATTTTGCGTAAATCATCAGTCCAGGGTTTTCATTGCGTGGGGATTGAAAAATGCAGTTTCGTCATACGCCATCATGTATCGCAAATCAATCATTTTGAAACGCTGCGTTCTGATCGAAAATTTCCGCTCCGGCGTCATAGACCAGCTGGGAAACTTTTTCGAGGCCAGTGCCCCTGGAAACACCTATCCCACCAAAAGCGGAGAAAAGGTGATGATCAGCGCCGGACAAGCCAGCGCCTGGCCGAAATTCGCCCACATTCTGGGGCATGACGAGTGGATCGACATGCCGGAGTTCCAGCGTGTGGAGGACCGCGTCAAAAACCGCGGCTGCTGGACCCCATGATCGCGGAGGAGACCTCAAAATTCGAAAAAAACGTGCTTCTGGAGCGGCTGGTAGAGGCCAAAATCGCGGCGGCGCCGGTCATGACAGTGGCCGATGTGGCCAATGACCCCCATTTCAGGGATGAGCGAAGCATGTACACAGAGGTCACCCACCCCCAGCTGGGTCCTGTCAGGATCACGAATCAGGCCGTCAAGATGTCAGAGACGAACCCCTATGTGAGGGGCTGCGCTCCCCTGCTGGGCGAGCACAACGATGAGGTCTACCAGTCCCTCGGCTTTACACCGGAGGAGATCTCCGCATGGCGGGAAAAGGGCGTTATCTGAACTTCCTCTCCCTCCAGATCTCCGCCTGCCCCCGCCCTGGGTCGTGGGGCGGCACCGTCCAAAACAGAACAGGCGGCGCGGCACTCCGGGATGCACTCCCGGGTCCGCTCTGCCTCTTTTTATGTTCCTTTTCAGCTCTGCACCGGTCCCGCCCTCTGCTCGCACAGGAGGCTGTTGGACAGGATGGACAGGAACTGCGCCGCGCAGGGGCGCTGAAGCAGCGGACGGCGGGCCAGTCCCTCCAGCATGGCACGATTCTGCTCCCACACCACGGTGATCACGGTCCGGATGTTCCGCTCCACCGCCTTCCAGTTTGTCCCATACCGCTTCGCCACATCCGGATAGAGCCATTTGGTGACCAGCAGGAGCCGGTCCTGCTGCTGGACACAGAGCAGCACTGCATAGGCGGTGTAGGAGAACCCCCTGTAATTTGCCGTGGCGCCCAGCCGGCACAGCATGTCACATACCTCCGCCGTCCCGATCTCCGTTCTATACTGTGCCATTTTGGTCCGCCTGCTCCACTGTCTGACGAAATTTCTGTATCAGCTCCTCCACCCCGGGACTTTCCAGGAAGAGCAGGAAGAACATCAGAGACGGTGCGGACAGGCAGTAGCGCTCCTTTTCCAGATCCGCATAGGAACGTGGCTCGATGCGCAGGCGTTCCGACATCTCTTCCTTAGACATGCCCCGCTGTTCCCGTGTCTCGGCCATGTACCCATTCAGAAACTTTTTGACCAGCTTGGTATATGCATGCATTTCATTTCCCTCCAAATTTCGACAATACTGTAAGCAGAATCCTACCATCATTGGATGCATACTTCCATGAGGTGCACCTCATTCAGATAAAAAAGAATAAAAATATTCTTAATTTTATGTGGTGTATGCTTCTGTACGGTCCCGTCATGCCTTATGCCTATCTTGTTTCCCCTTGGCATATTTGCTATAATAGCTCTGAAAAAGGAGGCGTCCCTTATGGAACTGGTCCAACGGCAGACTCAACAGCTCACCCAGCAGACGCTCCAGAGCCTCGCGCTCCTTCAGATGAGCACAGTGGAATTGGAGGCTTATGTTCAGGAGCTCGCCCAGGAGAACCCTATCATCGATCTGGAGCCGCCCCGCTCCGAGCAGGAAGCTCCCCGGGATCAGGAGCTCTTCCGCCGTGTGAAGTGGCTGGAGGACAGCGACCGTCAAAATCGCTATTACCAGCGCTTGGACGCCGAGGAATTGGACCCGCTGGCCCAGGTGGGGACGGATGGCGGTCTGGAGGAATCCCTCTCCAATTTTCTCTTCCGCCAGATCCAGCAGCTCGATCTGGATGAGTCTGCCAAGCAGCTTCTGTGCTACCTGTCCGCCTGTCTGGACGAGGATGGGTATTTCCGCATCCCACTGGACGAGCTCTCCCGGACTTCTGGCATCTCCCAAAGGCGGCTCGCCCGCACTCTGGAGCTACTGCGCTCCCTGGAACCCGCAGGTGTGGGGGCTTCCTCCCTCTCCCAGTGTCTGGAGCTTCAGTTGCTCCGCATCCATGAGGAGGGCCCCGCCCTTGCCATTGTTCGGGACTGCCTGGAGGAGCTGGCCAAAAAACATTATCATGCCATCTCCGCCCGCCTCTCCATCTCTCAGGAGGAGGTCCGGTCCGCCGAACGGCTGATTCGAGAGCTGAATCCCCGTCCCGGTTCCATCTTCGCGCTCCCCAGCGAGATCTCCTATATTCAGCCGGATATTTTCATTGAAGAGATGGACGGACATTTCACTGCCCGCCTGCGGAACAGTGACCGTCCCTACTTCCAGATCAACTCCTATTACCGCAGTCTCCTGACCCAGTCCGATGACGCCCAGGTGCGGGAATATCTTACCTTGAAGCTCCGCCAGGCCGAAAACGTGCTCTGGGCCATTGGTCAGCGGGAGGCCACGCTTCTCCGGTGTGCCCAGGCTATCGCCGGCCGCCAGCAGGACTTCTTCCGATCGGGGCCCAGCGCCCTGCGGCCCCTGCGCCTGTCCGACATCGCCCAAGAGCTGGAGATCCATGAATCCACGGTCAGCCGCGCCATTCGGGACAAATATGTCCAGTGTCCCCGGGGGGTCTTTCCCCTCCGTCATTTTCTCTCCCGCCGGGCCGCCGGGGAGAGCGGTGCCGAGGTCGGCAGCTGTGCCGCCAAGGAACTGCTCCGCCGCCTGATTCGGGAGGAGGACAGCACCAAGCCTCTCTCCGACCAGAAGCTATGCACCCTGCTGACGGAGCAGGGCTGCCCCATCTCCCGCCGTACCGTGGCCAAATACCGCGAGGAGCTGAACATCCCCAGTGCCTCTGGGAGAAAGCGGCCGTAGCCCGGCACTGTTCAGGCCCGGGCCAGTCCGTCCACCCGGAGGACCACGCCGGTGATATAGGATGCCTGCTCCGAGGCCAGGAATACGAAGGCCTCCGCGACCTCCCCCGGCTGCCCCACACGCCCCAGGGGGATCTGGGCCTCCAGAGGAGCCAGCACCTCCCGCGGCACTGCCCGCAGCATGTCCGTCTCGATGATGCCCGGGGCCACCGCATTGACCCGTATCCCCTTCGGCGCCAGCTCCCGGGCCAGGGACAGGGTGAAGCCGTTGACCGCGAACTTGGAGACCGGATAGGCGACGCCGGCGGGCTGTCCATAGAAGCTCACCATGGAGGAGGTGTTCAAGATCACGCCTCTGCCCTGCCTCTCCATCCAGGGCACCGCCCCACGGGCACAGTGGAACATTCCCTTTACGTTCAGGTCCATCACCCGGTCAAAGAGCTCCCCGGTGTACGCCCCAAAGGGCGTGCTCTCTGAGACCCCCGCGTTGTTGACCAGGATGTCGATCCGCCCATGCTCCGCCCCGATCCGGTCAAAGGCCGTCCGGACCTGCTCCGGGTCCTCCAGGCTGGGCCAGATGCCCCATACCCGGGCCTCCGGCAGCTCCGCCTTCAGCTGGGATACCGCCCGCTCCGCCGTCTCGCTCCGGCTGGCGCACAGCACCACTTCCGCCCCCTCCTTCAGGAAGGCTCTCACCACCGCATATCCGATCCCCCGGCTCCCGCCGGTCACCACCGCGATCTGATCCTTCAGTTTCATGGCCCTCTTCCCCTTTCTTCTGTACGTTCCAATTCCGTTTTGTGTGTCCGGGGAAACGCTTCCCCTGCCGTTCCAGCCCCCTACGGGATGAGAACTCACCAACGGATCGGGACTTTTGGTATCATGCCCCCTATGCCCCCCTTTCATCCCTTCCCGGACGCAAGAGGAGCGGCGCGCTTCCCCCACAGGAAGTGCGCCGCTCCTCTCTTCAATAATATCTGATCCGGGCACCGATCTGGCCCTCACGCCTCGAACTCCCGCTGCACCTCCCCTTCAATCTTCTCCAGCAGTGCCTGCTCTTCCAGGCTGAGCCGGACGTCCGCCCGGGTCAGGAAGCCATATTCATAGTCCATGAACGCGGGCCGGATGGGCACCGCCGCCAGCTCATTCCGCGCCATGATCTTGGAGTGGATGTGACAGGAGATCATCACCAGGTGGTCCATGGACTCCAGCATATCCAGGTTGCCCGCCCGGCCCACGCCGTGGCAGATCCCTTTGGCCGGGGGCAGCGGGGAGCGTTCCGGCTGAAAATGCACCCCTATGGGGTCGAAATAGGTCACATTCAGCATCAAAAGGGCCTCATCGTACCGGATGGACGGCGGGACCGTCTCCGGGTGGTAGAGGCTGCTGGTCCGGCGGACCACCCCGTAGGCCGGGCTCTGGGCCAGGGGGTGGTAGCGCAGGTTCCGCCGGGCAAAGTAGGCGAAAAGCTCTTCCCGCATCTCTGTTCCAAAGGTGAGAAAGGCGGCCAGGGATGCCCCCTTTCCCACCCGGTCAAAGAGCTCCCGGCAATCATAGTACTCCTCACACTGGATGGACCAGTCCGGCAGGCCCCGGGCCGTCTCCAGCACCGTGTTGACAAACAGGGAGGAGGGGACACAGGCAAAGTGGACCCGGCGCCGGCTCTCCTGACGGCACTCCCGCGCCAGGTCGGAAAGCCGGTCCAGCAGCGTCTCCGCCTCCGTCAGGAACCGCTCCCCCTGGGGCGTCAGGCTCATACCCTGTCTGGTACGGAGGAACAGGGGAAAGCCCAGGGACTGCTCCAGCTCCCCGATGGCCCGGCTCAAGTTGGGCTGGGCCAGGTATAGGGCCCGGGCCGCCTGGGTCACAGAGCCATAGCGAACTACGGCTAAGGCGTATTGCAGGTATTTCAGATCCAGTTCTTCCAATGCGATCCCCTCCCGGCTCTCTCTTTTCCGGCTCCCGATCTTTGTGTGTATTTTCCGTCCCCTCAGGCAGAAGCGCCAGGCTCCCCTTGTCCCGGAGACACAAAACGAGATCATGTCGTTAAATTATATCATTTTTGATATGGAAAGCAAATGCATTTTATATTTTTCAAGCCGGCTCCGCCATGATAGTATAATTTACAACAAAACAGCTGTATTTGGAAAAAAATCTGGCTATCTGCCAAGGGAGGAACACCATGGGTTATTTTGATGTGGCAAATTCCCCGCTCCTCTACGTCCTGGTCACCGCCGGGGTCCTGTATATCGTGGGGCTGTCCGCCGTCTTTCTGCGCAAGTCCTGGAGGCGGTGTCTGGAGCTTGGGATCTCCAAGGAAAAGCTGAGCGCCGTGGCCCGCAGCTCGGCGGTCTTCACCATCGTCCCCTCTGTCTCCATCGTCATCGGGCTGTTCACCCTGTCCACTGTACTGGGCATCCCATGGCCCTGGTATCGGCTGTCGGTGGTGGGCTCGGTGAGCTATGAGCTGATGGCGGCAGACATGGTGGCCGACGGCATGGGCTACGGCTCCGTAGGCGAGATGGCCGCCCAGGCCGACCACACCGTCTTCGGCGCTGTCATGTTCGTAATGAGCATCTGCATCCTGGCCGGCATCATCATCAACATCTTCGCGGTGGAAAAGATCCAGACTGGGATGAGCACCCTGAAGAAAAAGCGGGGCGACTGGGGCACCATCGTCAACTCCTGCTTCTTCCTGGGGATCGTGGCCGCCTTCACGCCGCTGATCTTTGCCTCCGGAACAGTTTACGCCCTGACCTTCCTCATCAGCATGGGAGTGGCGGCCCTGTGCGCTTTGTGCATGAGGCGCTTTCATCTCAAGTGGCTGGGGAGCTTCATCATGTCCATCTCTCTGATCGTCAGCATGGCCGCGTCCGTCCTGCTGGAACAGATATTTTAAAAGGAGGCTCGTTCTCACATGAAGCAGTCTGACAGCTACGACCGCTCCATCCACCGCACGGGCCGGCTGGGCAGCATCCTGGCCATCGCCTGGATGCTGGGCATCCCTGCGGTGATGTGCACCGTCTATCACATGTTCCCTTCCATCCCGGACCTGCTGCTGTTCGGCAGCGGCCTGCTGGCCCTGTATGTCCCCACCGCCATCTCAGAGGTCATCACCTACGTCCCCATGCTGGGCTCCGCCTCTTACATCACCTTCATCACCGGGAACATCTCCAACCTGAAGCTCCCCTGCGCCCTGAACGCCCTGGAGATGGCGGATGTGGAGCAGAATACCGACGCCGGAGACGCGGTGGCCACGGTGGCGGTGGCCGTCTCCTCTATCGTGACCACCGTTATCATCGTACTGGGCGTCCTCCTTCTGGTCCCTCTCCAGCCCATTCTGGAGAGCGAGCCGGTGAAGATCGCCGGAAGCTATATGCTCCCGGCGCTTTATGGGTGCCTGTTCCTCAGCCAGATGACCAGCAAGGCGGGCGGCACTATCATCAAGGGCAAGCTCAAGGCCGCCGTCCTCCCCGGCGTACTGGTCTTTCTGATCCACGTGTTCGTCACACCAGTCAACCGCGGCATCGCCATCCTGGCCTGCATCCCCCTGTGCATCCTGTGCGCCTGGGTGCTGTACCGGATGGGGCAGATCCGGGTGGTCCATCTTCCCCAGGGTGGGGACCGGTGACCGGAAAGGAGAGTACATCGTATGAATTATCTTCAGAGCGCTCAGGCGCTGTATGAACAGATGGTCCGGGACCGCCGGCACCTCCACCAGCATCCCGAGGTGGGGATGGACCTGCCCGAGACCTGTTCCTATGTCATGGCACGGCTGACCGAGATGGGCTATCAGCCCCGGCGGCTGGGAGGGGGCGTCACCGCCACCTTGACCGGAAAGCCCGACGGGAAGGTGTTCCTGCTCCGGGCCGATATGGACGCTCTGCCCATGCGTGAGGAGAGCGGGCTCCCCTTCGCCTCTCAGCGCAGCTGTGCCCACACCTGCGGCCACGACATGCACACCGCCATGCTGCTGGGGGCGGCCCAGCTGCTCCGGGACCGGGCAGCAGAGCTCAACGGCACTGTCAAGTTCATGTTCCAGCCCGGCGAGGAGGTCCTGTCAGGGGCCAGATCCATGATTGAGGCCGGCATCCTGGAAGATCCCCATGTGGATGCGGCCATGGGTGCCCACATGATCCCCATGATTCCAGCGGGCCTGGGCGGCTACGGCACCGGCGTGGTCTCCGCCTCCAGTGACCACCTGGTCATCCGGGTGGAGGGCCGCGGAGGCCACGGCGCCCATCCCCAGTCCACCGTGGACCCTATCAACATCGGCGTCCACATCCATCTGGCGCTCCAGGAGCTGCTGAGCCGGGAGGCGGACCCCGCTGAGCTGGTGGTCCTCACCTTCGGGAAGTTCCAGGGGGGAGACGCGGCCAACATTATCCCCTCCTCTGCGGTGCTGGAGGGCACCCTGCGCACCTTCAGCGAGCCGCTGCGCACCCACCTGCTGGAACGGATCGACACCATCTGCACCTGCACAGCGGAGGCCTTCCGGGGCAGAGCCCAAGTCACCGATCTCTGCTCCACCTGCTCCCTCCAGATCGACGGGGATACTGCCGCCGCCGTCGCCCAGGGGTGGCAGCGGGAGGGACTGAAAATGCTCCAGCGGGGTGAGAAAATGAGCGGTTCCGAGGACTTCGCCGAGATCGCCGCCCGCGTCCCCTCCACCTTCTTCGTGGTGGGAGGCGGCACCGCCCAGGACGGCTGCGGTGTCAGCCTCCACAATCCCAAGATCCGCTTCCGGGAGGAGGCGCTCATCTACGGTGCCGCCGCCTACGCCTCCGGCGCAGCCATGTGGCTGGAGCTGCACTGAGGGACGTCATGGACGCGCTGCTGGAAAAGCTGGTGGAGGAAAATCGCCCCTTCACCCGGGAGGGCCGGGTGGCTGGCTACATCCCGGAGCTGGCCAAGGCGGACCGGGACGAGTTGGGCATCTGCGTGGTGTCCAGCGACGGACGTATCAGCTCCGCGGGGGAGTACAGGCGGACCTTCACCATTCAAAGCATCATCAAGCCCATCCTGCTCCTCCTGGCGCTGATGGACAACGGGGAGGACACGGTCCGCGCCCGGGTGGGAGTGGAGGCCACAGGCAAACCCTTTGACGCCATCAACTATACGGACCAGGCCCTGCTCAGCGAGCATCTCAATCCCATGGTCAACATGGGAGCCATCCTGCTGTGCACCCTGATCCACGGGACGAGCTATTCCCAGCGGCTGGAGCGGCTGCTGGAGCTGACCCGCCGGCTGGCTGGAAATCCCAGCCTGTCGGTGGACGAGGCGGTCTACCGCTCGGAAAAACAGACCGGCAGCCGTAACCGGGCCATGGCCTTTCTGCTGGAGAGCTGCGGACTGCTTCATGACGACCCGGAGGAGGTGCTGGACTGTTATTTCCGGGCCTGCTCCATCAGGGTGGACTGCCGGGACCTGGCCCATATCGCCTGCACCTTCGCCGGCCGGGGCCGCCGCTCCCCCTCCGGCGAGCGGCTGTTCCCCGCCCGATATGCCCACTATGTCAACGCCGTGCTGATGACCTGCGGCATGTACAACGGCTCGGGGGACTTCGCCGTCAAAGTGGGACTGCCAGCCAAAAGCGGCGTGGGGGGCGGCATCATGGCGGTCTCCCCTGCCCGTATGGGCATCGGCATCTATTCCCCCGGGCTGGACGAAAAGGGAAACAGTCTGGCTGGCATCCGGCTGCTGGAACAGCTGGGCCGCCGGCTCAGCCTGAGCATATTCTGACCCCGCATCTCCGCCATTCAGGCGAAAAACGGTCTCCAGAGGCAGCTCCGGAGGCCGTTTTTCCGCTTTCCATCCCCTCTGCCGCCGCCTTTCCTCCATTTCCCAGAAAAAAATTAGATGAGAGTATTTGACAAAGGGTTTCAAATGTGTTACAATTCGGTTACAACATTAAAATTTCCTTAAGGAGGCAGACCATGGCGTCTGAAAAGATCCCTCTTTCCTATAAGGGCCATCCCCTGCGCCGGAAAGACAACCTCATCTACTACGGCACGATGGCCGAAAAGTACATCATCATGCTCCAGATCCTGGACACTAAGAAGGTGGACGATCTGGATGTGGCCACAAAGGTGGCCGTTCAGCTCCAGTTGACCGATCCCGACCTGAAGAGCCGGGACCGGGTGGTCAAAAAGACAGAGAAGGACAGCTTATACACCGCAATGGACGTGGCCACGGTCTGGCTGGACCGGGCACTGAGCACGAAGTAAAGAGCCGCCCGCGCTCCAGAAACAGAGATATGACGATCAGGAGGACTTCCGCCATGCACTTTTCTCAGTCTTTTGCTGCCAAGCTGACCGCCGGCCTGCTGGCTGTCACCGGTATGATCGCTCCGGCTTTTGCTGTGTCCGGCACAGTGGACGCCGAGGGCGGTCTTCGTCTGCGCAACGCTTCCAGCACCGACGCCGCCGTTCTGGAGACCATCCCCGACGGCTCCCAGATTGAGGTGTCTGGTATTACCGAAAGCGGCTGGTACCAGGTCTCCTTCCAGGATACTCAGGGCTATGTCTCCACCGATTATGTAGTGCTGTCTGAGACTGTAGAACTGCCCACTGTGGCGGAGCCCGTCTACGGCAAGGTCACGGAGGGCCCCTTGAATGTCCGCTCCGCCCCCAGCACCGACAGTGAGAAGGTGGACTCCTTCTCTACTGGCAAGGTCCTCACCATTCTGGAGACCCTGGACGGCTGGTACAAGGTGGAAGAGGGCTATGTGTCCGCGGACTATGTGACCATTATCGACGCAGCCGAGGCCGCCTCTTCCGGCTCCGCCTCCGAGGTGGTGGATCTGGCCATGCAGTATCTGGGCTATCCCTACTGTTACGGCGGCTCCTCCCCCAGCGGTTTTGACTGCTCCGGCTTTGTCCGCTATGTCTACTCTCAGTTTGGCTGCTCCCTCAACCGCACTGCTTCCGCTCAGATGAGCAACGGCACCTCCGTCTCTATGAGTGAGCTCCAGCCCGGCGATCTGGTCTTCTTCCTGAAGTCGGGCAGCGGTGTCAGCCGTGCCTCCCACGTGGGTATCTACATCGGCGGGGGCCAGTTCATCCACGCCTCCACCTCCAGCACCGGCGTCATCATCAGCGACATGGACAGTGCCTACTACACCACCGGCTTCGTGGGCGGCCGCCGGATCCTCTGATTTTCTTCCCCTACGTTATACCGGACAGGCAGACCCTGCGGGGCCTGCCTGTCCTTTTTCTGTTTGTGTATTTTTTCTGCTTTTCGGGCATACTGTGCTCAGATACGCCCCGCGGCATCCGCTGGCCGGGGAGGAAAGGAGCACATCATGAACGCTACTGTCAATTCCAACTGCATCGGCTGCGGTCTGTGCGTCAGCATCTGTCCGGAGGTCTTTGAGATCGGAGACGACGGACTGGCTCAGCCCATTCAGGAGGTCACTGAGACCCTGGAGAAGACCGCCTCCCAGGCCAGGGAATCCTGCCCTGTCAATGCCATCGACCTGGAGTGAGCACTTCCGCCCCCTTTCCCTCCGGCAGCGGTCCTTCCGCCGTCCGGAGGGCTCTGTTGTATGCTCGCCTTGTTGTATCTTTCATAACGGCCACGGCTGCCAATTCTTCCGGCGGCCGTGGCTATTTTTGTTCCCCGCATCTGTGGCGTGGGATGCTGTTTCTCGACAGTCAGTATATGCTGGTACCCCGGCGGCGGGTGTAGATAGGGTAAGTATAGGGCGAGGTCCCACCCACACGACGTATCCCCTTGGAGACATCTTACAGCCGGAGTCTGGGGAAAATTTTCCTCCCTGCGGCAGCCCAGCGCCTCTGCAGTGGTAAGAAAACGAACGTGACCAGGTTTTCTTTGCCTTTTTTCCAAGCGTGTGCTATAATTAAAAAAGTGTTACCCGGCATGGCCCGCATGGCCCCTGCCGGTTTTCTCGTGTTCCGGCGGTATTTTTTGAAAAGGGGCGTCTTTCCATGGAAAAACACAGCGCTGTCCGCGACTCCTGGGGGTCTAAATGGGGGTTCATCCTGGCCTGCATCGGCTCTGCGGTGGGGATGGGCAACATCTGGCTCTTCCCCGCCCGTGTCTCCCAGTACGGCGGGGCCACCTTTCTCATCCCGTACCTCATTTTTGTGGTCATCATCGGCTCTACCGGGGTGATCGGGGAGATGGCCTTTGGACGGGCCACCCGCTCCGGCCCCATCGGTGCCTTCGGCTATGCCACCAAGCTGCGCTTCGGCCATGAGCGGCCCGGCCGCCTGCTGGGCCTGATCCCGGTGCTGGGCTCCCTGGCCTTGGCGATCGGCTACTCGGTCGTCACCGGCTGGATCTTCAAGTACACCGCCGACGCTCTCACCGGCACCCTGTCCCGCATGTCCGGCCTGGACGCTTTCGCCGCCCACTTCAATGCCACTGCTGCTGGAAATGTTCCCTGGCAGCTCGTCGGCATGGCGGTGACCATCGCCATTCTGGCTTTCGGCATTGGCCGTGGGATCGAACTGGCCAACAAGGTCATGACCCCCCTGTTCTATGTCCTCTTCGTCGGGCTGGCCGTCTATCTGTTCACCCTGCCCGCTTCCGGAGCGGGCTATCAGTACATCTTCGTCCTGGACCCCAAGGGGCTGCTGGACCCAGTGGTGTGGATCTATGCCCTGGGGCAGGCCTTCTTTTCCCTTTCGGTAGCGGGAAACGGCACCCTGATCTACGGCTCCTACCTCAGCCGCAGCTCCAATGTTCCCTCTGACGCCAGGATGGTGGCCGTCTTTGACACTGTGGCCGCTCTGCTGGCCGCCCTGGTCATCATCCCCGCCATGGCGGTGGCCGGCCAGCAGCTGGACCAGAGCGGCCCCGGCCTCATGTTCATCTATCTGCCCAACGTGCTCAGCACCATCCCCGGCGGCTGGCTGATCCTGATCCTTTTCTTTGCTGCGGTGATCTTCGCGGCCCTCACTTCTCTGGTCAACCTGTTCGAGGCGCCTACCGCCACTCTCCAGGAGCTGTTCCACCTGAAGCGCCCCGCCGCCGCAGCCATCACCGGGGGAGCAGGCATCCTGGTTGGGCTGGTCATCGCCCCCATCGTGGACCCCTGGATGAACATTTGCTCCATCTACATCTGTCCCCTGGGTGCGCTGCTGGCGGCGGTCATGTTCTTCTGGATCTGCGGCAGGCAGTTCGTGGAGGAGCAGGTGAACCTGGCCCGGACCAGGCCCTTAGGCCCCTGGTTCTATCCCCTGGGAAAGTACCTGTTCTGCGGGGTCACCCTGGCAGTGCTCATTCTGGGCTCCGTGATGGGCGGCATCGGCTGACTGCTGCATCCCTCTCCACTGTTCCGGTAACGGCCGGACCCGTTCTAACGGGTCCGGCCGTTTTCTGCCTATTTTGCCCCAAACATTAAGATTGTATTAAGATATCTCCCTTTTTGGTTGAGCCAGCCGCAAAACCATGGTAAACTGTTATCAAAGCGCATAAAATAATTTATATTTTTGCTCAGTTCCACTTTGTACCCCTGGGCCGAAATTTCCCCTTTCTGCTCCCGGCCCCACAGGGAGATTGGCGCCCACAAAGGAATTGGGACGATATTCTCTATCGAGGTGATGATTTTGCTCCGGGAACATATGCAAAATTGGAGGGATCAGATGGGCCAGAGCAAGACCATCCTTCTGGAAAAGCTGCGGGAGGCCCTCTCCTCCGTACTCCCCATCGTGCTGATCGTTTTGGTCCTGTGCTTTTCCATCGCTCCCATCCCCACCGCCACCCTAATGACTTTCCTCATCGGGGCGGTGCTGCTGATCGGTGGGATGGGGCTGTTCACACTGGGGGCCGATCAGGCCATGACCCCCATTGGCGAGCGGGTAGGCGCGGCCATGACCCGCTCCCGCAAGCTGTGGATCGTGGTGTCGGTAAGCTTCCTCATTGGAGTCATCGTCACCGTGTCCGAGCCCGACCTCCAGGTCCTGGCCACCCAGGTCCCCGGCGTGCCCAACCCGGTGCTCATCGGGGCGGTGGCCGTAGGGGTGGGGATCTTCCTTGTCATCGCTCTGCTGCGCATCCTGTTCCGGGTCCCCCTGAACCGTCTCTTGGTGGGCTTCTATCTGGTCGTGTTCACCCTTGCCGCCTTTATCCCCGGGGACTTTCTCGCCATCGCCTTTGACTCTGGAGGCGTCACCACCGGCCCCATGACCGTCCCCTTCATCATGGCCCTGGGCCTGGGCGTCTCCTCCATCCGCAGCGACGCCGACGCCTCTCAGGACAGCTTCGGCCTGGTGGCTCTGTGCTCCATCGGCCCCATCCTGGCCGTGATGGTCCTCTCCCTGCTCTACCCCGCCTCTGGGGCCTACACCCCTGTCTCCATCCCAGAGGTTCCGGACAGCCGTGCCCTCTGGAAGCTGTTTGAGGAGGGTCTCCCCGAGTACATCGCAGAGGTGGCCCTGTGTCTGGCCCCCATCGCCGCCTTTTTTGTCGTGTTTCAGGTGGTATCCCTGAAATTAAAAAAGAAAAAGGTCTTGAAAATCGTAGTCGGTATTTTATATACTTATATTGGGCTGGTACTGTTCCTCACCGGCGTCAATGTGGGCTTCATGCCCGCCGGCAACTATCTGGGCTATCAGATCGCCACCCTGCCCTATCGCTGGGTCCTGATCCCAATCGGCATGCTGATGGGCTGGTTCATCGTCCAGGCGGAGCCGGCGGTCCACGTGCTCAACAAGCAGGTGGAGGAGATCACCTCCGGTGCCATCCCCGGCCGGGCCATGAGCACCAGTCTGTCCATCGGCGTGGCGATGTCGATTGGACTGTCCATGGTGCGGGTGCTCACCGGGATCTCCATCTTCTGGCTGCTGATCCCCGGCTACCTGGCCGCTATCATCATGTCCTTTTTCACGCCGAAGATCTTCACCGCCATTGCCTTCGACTCCGGCGGCGTAGCCTCCGGCCCTATGACCGCCACCTTTCTGCTCCCCTTCGCCATGGGAGCCTGCGACGCCATTGGCGGAAGCATCATCACCGACGCCTTCGGCGTGGTGGCCATGGTGGCCATGACGCCGCTGATCACCATCCAGATGCTGGGACTGCTCTATCAGTACCGCCTGAAGAAGAATGGCACCAGCGGAGAGCAGACCGCCCCGGCGGATGATGACATCATCGAGCTCTGAGGGCGCTGCCGCCCCCACGACGCGAGGAGGAGTGACCGCTATGAGCGGATTGGATCTTATCATCACCATCACTGACCGGTCCAAGTGTGAGTTGTTTATCAACTGGTTCCGCGGCCGTGACATCCCGCTGGTTCTCACCGCGCTGGGACAGGGGACCGCCACCACGGAGATCCTGGACTGTCTCGGGCTGGAGGCCTCGGAAAAATCGGTCCTGTTCTGCCTTGCCCCCCATTCCCGGTGTATGGTGCGCAGGGCGGCCCGGGACCTGTGGCTGGACGTGCCGGGCAACGGCGTACTGATGACGGTGCCCGTGTCCAGCATCGGCGGCACGTCCGTCAAGGAATATCTGACCCAGAATCAGGAGGGGGAGGAACCCATGGAGAGAGAGATCGCCCATGAGCTAATCTTGGTGATCGCCAATCAGGGGCATACAGACCAGGTCATGGAGGCCGCCCGCGGCGCGGGCGCCACTGGCGGGACCACCATCCACGCCAAGGGGACCGGTATGGAACTGGCCAAAAAGTTTTTCGGCGTCTCTATCGCCTCTGAGCGGGAGTTGGTCTTTATCCTGACCCGCTCCCAGGACAAGAAGAACATCATGAAGGCCATCATGGCCCAGGCCGGCATTCAGACGCCCGCCCAGGCTATGGTCTTCTCCGTTCCGGTGAGCGACATCGCCGGCCTGCGTCATTTGGACCAAGCAGAGTCCTGAACCGAACCAGACAAATAGCAAGCCCTCCGGCGCCGCGGCGCCGGGGGGCTTGCTCTGTCCCCGCCTTCTGTCTCCGCTGTCCCCAGAGGCTCAGTTTCCCCCATCCAGGGGCAGGCAGACCGTCAGCTGGAAGCGCCCGCCCTCCGCCTTTGCCTCCAAGGAGCCGCCCCGGCGGCGGGCGATCTCTTCCATCCCCGCCAGGCCAAAGCCGTGGGCCTCCCGCTCCCCCTTCGTTGTCACAAAGGCTCCGTCCGGTCCCCGCTTTACGGGACGTCCCAAGGCATTCTCCACCCGCAGCATCAGCAGCCCCTTGTCCGCCCGGGCCCTCAGCCGCACCGTCCGGTCCTCCGCCCCCGCTGCCCCCTCGATGGCGTTATCCAGGGCATTTCCCAGCAGGGCGCACAGCTCCGGCGCCGGGATATCCATCTGCTCAGGCAGGCTAACCTGAAATTCCCCCGTCAGCCCCGCCTCCTCCAGGGCGGCAGCCTTGGAGGCAAGGACCACATCCACGGTCTCATTACCGCAGAAGCGCCTGTGTCCGGTGAGGGCTGGGGAACCGCCCAGCTGCCGCAGATACCGCTCCGCCTCCTCCCAGCTGCCCCGCTCCAGCAGACCCAGCAGGGCGGACAGGTGGTTGCGCATGTCATGGCGCAGGGCGCGCACCTGGGCCTGCTCCTGCCGGAGCCCCTGGTAGTACACCTCCCGCAGTCCGGCCAGCCGGTTCTCCTCCTCCAACTCCTCGTGCCGGGAGAGCACGGCCAGGGCTGCCAGCAGGGCCAGGGCGGACAGGGAGGCAAAGGGCAGGATGGTATAGGCGATCCCCTCCACGAAGTGATCCACCAGCTCGTCTCCCACCATTCCGGTCCCCCATAGGGAGAAGGACAGGGTGGCCATCAGGGGGGCCAGCGTCAGCCCGCCCAGCAGCTTCCACAGGCGGGAGGACAGGCGCACAGGTCTCCGCACCAGCTTCCAGATCACCGGCACCAGCACCGCCCAGCATACCAGCTTCACCAGATTGCTCCCCACCCTCTCCCCGTTGTGCGACACACTGTTGATCGCCTGTTTGAGCACTGTATCCGCCATCATCCCAATGGGGACCAGCAGCGTATAAAAGATGCCTCCAGCCACCAGCCGGGCCTGAGGGCGTCCCCCGCCGCACAGGAGGAATACCGTCAGGAAGGGGAGGAACAGAAGGATGGGGTTGTGGTCCCCCACCCAGGCGGGCAGCCCCAGGGTGAACCCAAGCAGCAGATACAGCGCCCCCCGGCGCGGCCAGCTCCGGCACGGCCCCAGCACCCGCTCCACTGTCGAGCCCATGGCTGCGCCTCCCAGCAAGAGCGGCCCCCATTGCAGCAGCTCCTTCCATACAGGCAGAACGATCATTCCCATTCCCTCCCTACTCCAGCGCCGCCCGTGTCAAGGCAAGCAGCGCCTCCCGCTGGCAGGAGCGGCTGATGGGCAGGATCTCCTCCCCTACCCACACCTCGCTCCCTGTCACCCGGTCCACCGCCCCCGCCCGGACCAGATACCGCTGGTGGATGCGGACGAACTCCGCCCCCAGCTGGGCAGCCACCTGGTCCAGCTTCCCGTAAAAAATATAGGCGCGCCTGGGGGTGACGCAGGTCACCTGCCGCCGGTCTGAGCGGAAGTACAGGATGGCGTCCCGCCGGATGCGGTAGAACACCTCACCGCTGCGGCAGAAGAAGAGCTCCTCCTCCTGCCGCTGGAGGGCGGTCAGCGCTCGGGTGAGGACCTTCTCCAGTTCCTCCGCCCCGGCGGGCTTGAGCAGGTATCCCAAGGCTCCCACCTCATAGCCGTCAAACACATAGTCACTGTACCCTGTGACAAATACCAGCTGGAGGCTCTGGTCTGCCTCCCGCAGGGCCCTGGCCGTGTCCATGCCGTTGGTCCCCTCCATCTCGATGTCCAGGAACACCAGATCCAGCTCCCCCGCATGCCGGTCCATCCAGCCCAGCAGCGCATCTCCGGAGGAGAACTCCAGCAGCCGCGCCGGCGCGGACCGCCCCTCCAGCGCCCGCTCCAGCAGCACCCGCAGCTGGAAGCGGGATTCCCGTGCGTCGTCGCAGATCCCGATCTGAAGCAAACCGTCCACCTCCCATGGCCTTGTGCCGCGCCTCCCCGCCGGGGCGGCCCCTGTTTTCCCGGAATTTTTCTCCCTCTCAGTGTACAGAGAGTATGATACCACATTTCTGCTTCCCTTCCAAACCAAGTTTGACAGCAGAGCGGTCAAATATGACATCCCATCCCCAAAATTTTCACCCGGCCCGCCGTCTGTGACAGGGGCGGTTGCTTCCCATCCACCTCCCCTGCTATGCTGGGAGCAGAAAGGAAGGATCACTATGCTCTCTGTACAAGATCTGCACAAAAGCTATCAGGTAGGCAAGACCACCTATGAGGTGCTCAAGGGCGTGTCCCTGGAGGTGGCAAAGGGGGAATTTGTGGCCGTGATGGGCCCCTCCGGCTCGGGTAAGACCACCCTGCTCAACTGCATCTCCTGCTACATCCCCGCCGACTCGGGCAGCATCCGCCTGGGCAGCCAGGAGCTGGCCCGGCTGGACGAGGACACCCTGGCCGCAGTGCGCAACAAGAAGCTGGGCTTCGTGTTCCAGGACTTCCTGCTGCTGGACGGCCTCACGGTCCGGGACAACATCCTCCTGCCCCGCATCATCGCCGGGGAGACCGGAGGCGACATGGAGCAGGCCGCCGACCGCCTGTGCGGCATCTTCGGCATCGGTGCCATCCGGGACAAGTATCCGGCGGAGATCTCCGGCGGCGAGAAGCAGCGCACCGCTGTGGCCCGCGCCCTCATCAACCACCCCATGCTCCTGCTGGCCGACGAGCCCACCGGAAATCTGGATTCCCGCTCCTCCCGGGCGGTGATCGACGCCTTTCTCCAGGCCAAGGCGGACCTGGAGGCCACCATCTTCATGGTGACCCACGACTCCTTTGCCGCCTCCTTCTGCGACCGGGTGATCATCCTGCGGGACGGGGGGGTGTGGCGCACCCTGGCCCGCGGCGAGAAGGACCGACGCACCTTCCAGGACGAGCTGCTGGACGCGGTGCGGGAGATGGGGGAGGCGAGCGCCCAATGACACGTTTCTCCCAAGTGACCGCCGCCCTGCGGCGGAAGAGCCTGGGGCAGTATGCCCTGCTCACCCTGTGCTGTTTCGTCTCCGTGCTCCTCATCACCGCCTACGCCTCCATGATGGGTTCCCCCACGGTGCTCTCCGTCTTTCCCGAGGGGGGCGACAGCCGCAAGCAGATGACCATGATCTTCGTGCTGGCTGTCCTGGGCTGCGGCGTATTCACCACCTACGCCTCCGGCCTGTTCTTCCGCCACAAGTCCCGGGATGTGGGCATCCTGCTGGCCCTGGGTGCCTCCAAGGACCAGCTGCGCCGGGTGCTGACGGGGGAGCTGGCTCTGATGTCCCTGTCTGCCTGTGCCCTGGGTGCCCTGCTGGGCACCCCGCTGGCCTGGTTCATCTGGCAGGGGTTCCGGCTCCTGCTGGTGGACTCAGAGGAGATGGCCCTGGCCTTTGACCCCCATGCCTATCTGCTGGCCCTGGCCTTCTCCCTCTTTGTGGTTGTCATGCTGTTTGTTATGCTGGGCCGCTTTTTGCGGCGGACCAACATCCTGGACGTGGTCAACGAGTCCCGGAAGTCTGAGCCCATCCGTGCGGTCCCCCGGTGGTACGGTCCTCTGGGCATCATCCTGCTGGCGGCGGGCGGCTTTCTGGGCTATATGGCCCCCAAATTTTTTATTTTGGTCCTTCACTGGTACGCCCCCGATGCCCTGACGGCCCTGTTCTATCTGCCCGCCCTGGCCGGCCTCTACATGATCCTCCTCCACACGGTAGTCAACGGCTGGCGGCGGGGCAGCAGCCGCTACAGGGACCTGATCACCTCCAGCATGATGAAGTTCCAGGGACGCCAGACCGTGCGGAATATGGTGGTGGTGACGGTGCTGGCCGCCGGGGCCTACTTTGCCGCTTTCTATATCCCTATGCTGAGCAGCGGCACCTCGTCCACAACGGAGGACCGGGAATTCGATTACCTGTTCCACTACCGGGCTGACCAGGACATGCCCGGCCGGGAGGAGGTGCTCCATCTGGCAGAGGAGATGGGAGTGACTGTCACCCGCTACGCCCAGCAGTCCGGTGCGGTGCTCGCCTACGACGGCTACGCCGATGTTGTATCGGAGGGCCCCCTGGGCGCCACCTACGATGTGGTTTACTGTGAGGAAACTGCCTCTGATGTGTTCCTGTCGGAGAGCGCCTGGAACATCCTTACCGGGGATGACCTGGATCTGGAACCCGGTACAGCGGCCACAGTCTATGACCGCAACGGGGATAGCAGCGGCGCCGGGAACAGCATCTCCCTGGTCACCAACCACCTCACCGGGGAACAGCTGGCCGTCACGCCGGCCGAGCCCCTGCGCAGCACCTCCCTTCTGGGATACCGGGTGCTGGACGACGGGGATTATGCCCGCATCACCCAGGGCCTGCCCGATGAATGGCGGGAGGTGGTGGCCGTCTTTGACGTGGAGGACGAGGAGGACACCTACTTCTTTGCAAGGGCCCTGTTCGACGAGATCGTGGACCGCTCCGGCCCCGAGGTGGCCCTCTTCGACGGTTGGGACCCGGTGGTCCGGGACCGTTATCTGGCAGAGAAGGGCTACTACTTCCTGGACCCGGCCCATCTGGAACCCAATGGATTTTCTCCCATTGAATATGACCAGCGGGATTCCAGCAACTTCCGGAATTCCTGGAAATACATGCCCCGCTTCCGGGTGCTGGACCAGGCGGACTTCACCACTACCATGGCGGTCTTTCTGATGCTGTTCGTCTTTGTCTCCATCGTCTGCTTTGCCGCTATGGTGGTCATCCTCTTTACCCGCTGCATGACCATCGCCATGACCAACGCCCGGGTCTATGACGACCTGCGGCATCTGGGGGCCTCCAACGCCTTCCTCCGCCGCACGGTAAAGGGGCAGATCTCCCGGGTGTTCTTCGTCCCCCTGTGCACGGGCACCCTGCTGATCTACGCCTTCTTCGCCATGATCCTGTACTTCAACAGCGGCAGCTTCACTCCCGGCGAGCTGGCCGGCCTGGCCAACTGCGCCCTGGTGGTCCTCGTCCTCTCTCTGTTCTTATATGGCATGTACCGCTTCACCCTGGGCCGGGTATGCTCCGCCCTTTCCATCCGGTCCTCTTCCCGGCCCCGCTGACCTCCTTCCCCTCTCTCACCCCATCCCATGCATTTTCCCCATCCATTTATTAAAATTTCTCACTGGAAAGCGGCAGTCAAAACAGCTATAATAAAGACGAAAGCGCAGGAAAAATTGTAAATTTTGTCTAATTGCTGTCTTTAGACTCCGCTGACAGCGATGCCCGCGCCCAGTACGCACCAACAAACGAGGGAATGAGGAGGAAATCATCATGCGCAAACGAGCTTTGTCCCTGCTTCTGGCAATGGCCCTGGTCCTGGGCCTGTCTGTGGGCGCCTCCGCGGCCTCCGCCGCGCCCACCGATCTCAACCGGTATCTGCTCTCCCACACCAGCAGGAGCGGCGAGACCCGCTCCCTGCCCATCGACCGCACTGAAGTCAATGAGCACCCCGTCATCGGCTATTACACCTACACCTTCCAGGACGGCGAGGCCGCCGGCCGCTCCTTCAAGCTCTATGTGGGCCAGCACGCCGCCCTCCGCGCCTACATCACCGTCATAGCCCTGCCCGACGGCATTGCGGACCCCTACGCCTTCCTTCAGGAGCAGGGCTGGCTGGAGCAGGCCGACACCTATGGCGAGCTCCTCTTTGTCCTGGAGCCCGGCCAGGGCGGCTGGGGCACCCCTGACAGCGAGGCCGCCTATCTGGAGGCCTGCCTGGGCGAGGTGATCGGCAACGACGCCGGCGGCACCCGCGAGACCGCCCCCGGCGGCGTGGTCCAGACCGGCAAGGTGACCCTCAGCGACGGCACCACCTGTTCCTTCTTCACCGGCCACTCCTGCAACTACTATGTAGGCTACGGCGAGGGCTGCGCGGTGCTGGAGTCCTGGACCGCCGAGAACCCCCTGTACGTCATCAGCCAGGCCTTCATCGGCGGCAAGAGCGTGGGCTCCGGCTATCTGGACCAGGCCGCTGCCCGCACCTATAACGGCTATAACGTGAGCACCTATCACCCCGGCTATAGCGATGAGGACTTCACTGCCACCCTGACTGACATGAAGAACGACGGTGCCATCGCCTCCGCGAAGTTCATGACCAATGCGGATGTCCCTGTGCCCACCCTCTTCGCCGGCTATCCCCAGGGGGATGCCAGCGTCAGCTACTGGAAGAACGTCAATGACGCCTATGCTGTCCCCACAGTGGATGGGCTGTATCGTCAAAGCATCTCCTCCAGCTCCTGGACTACCCGCTATGCCAACCAGAACGCCAAGACATGGGACCCCAATACCCGCTACGGCATCTCTCAGGTCCGGGTGGAGGACGGCGCTGACCTGAACGCCGCCCAGATCCGGGACTTCCTGGCCGCCTACACCCGCTACACCTATCAATTTGCTTACAGCAACAACCTGGCCTACCGTCTGGACTACTATCAGGCCACCAAGGCTGCCCGGACTGCTGCGGAGAGCGGCAAGGCCATCGCCACCTATACCTTCGATGGCTATGACGGCAGCGATGCCACTGTGGAGCTGCGGGCCCTGGAGTCCACCCGGGTCTCCGTCCCCGGTAGCTTGGTGGGCGGTACAGTGTACTCCTGCATCTCCGCTTTCAACGACTATGACAGCAACGGCGTCCTGGACCCCCGCGAGTCTCTGATTTACATCCCCGACTCTGTGAAAAACAACAGTGCTGAGGGCGCTCCTGTCCTAGTGGTCTTCCCCGGTATGACTCAGGCCGCCTCTACCTTTATGGACTGCTCCGGCTACTGGGCCGTGGCCAACGACGAGGGCTGCGTCCTGCTCATCATGGGCGAGTATTGCAACTCCAGCGCCTCCAGCCTGATTTATGGCGATGAAGAGGACAACGTCAACATGACCCGCTCCGCCCTGCTGCTGCTGGACCAGGTGGTCAGCAAGCAGGCTGGTGTCCAGATGGACCTCACCCGGGTGTACGGCACCGGCCATTCCTTGGGCAGCCGGACGGTCCAGACCCTGACCCACAACAGCGAGGCCTACTACTTCGCCGCTGTGGCCTCCACCTCCTTCAACAACACCCAGTTTACCGCTGACAGCATGATGCCCAGCTATCTGCTGGCCGGTCAGGCCGACATCGACAGCTTGGTGGCCGCTCCCTGGCTCTCCGGTGATAACAATTCCATCCATGACTGGGTCACCGGCGCGCAGAAGATGAACGGCCTGGATGTGACCTTCACCCCCAACGACCACGCCAGCTTCCTGGCCGCCTGCTCCAGCTATGACGAGAGCGGCCGCTACTACACCTACACCTGGGCGGACAGCAACAGCATCCCCCTGGTCCAGTTCACCCGCACCCTGGCCCGGGAGCACAACTGCTACCCCGAGGAGTTCCGGCTGGCCTGGGACTTCCTGGAGCACTACCGCCTGGCCGAGGACGGCACCCGCTATTACAGCCCCTCCGCCTTTGCCAACAACGACGCTGTGACCATCACTAAGGGCTGAAGCCCCTTCTTCCAACTGAACTGCCCCGGCGCGGTCCTGAGA
>OLSG01001560.1_pt1 | contig 22870 bp, 25 predicted proteins | sample 1673041 | NCBI WGS metagenome assembly OLSG01 (sample SAMEA3136749, study PRJEB25190) | human gut metagenome | reverse complement strand
TATGTCAAAAATGGTAAAAAAAGACTTGTGTTTTTTGATTTATTCTTTATAATAAAACTAGGTTACTGTTGAATTATGTAAATTGGAAGGGGAATGTGTCATGATTACTACGAACGCATTTGACTATATCAATGTGTTGGATAAAGCGGCGGATGCAAGCTGGCTTCGTGAGACTGCGATTATGAATAATCTTGCAAACACAGATACGCCGGGATATAAGAGACAGGAAGTGGATTTTGAGTCTGTACTCCAGAGAGAATTAGGCCACTCCAAATACACAACGCTGGACAAGAAAATCCGTTCCTTAAATGCGGATCTTTCCGGTCTGAATGTATCTACCTATACAGACTCATCAAATTATTCTTACCGTCTGGACCGGAACAACGTGGATCCGGATACCGAGAATGTGGAACTGGCATCGGAGACGATCCGTTATCAGGCACTTACGAACAGCATCACCTCTGATTTTACGAGAATGCAGGCAGTTTTAAAGTAAAATAAGAGCAGGATTACAGGAGGATAAAAATGGCTTTATTTCAGGCGTTTGATATCAGTGCTTCGGGAATGACTGCGGAGCGTTTCCGTATGGATACCATTGCAGAGAATATTGCAAATGTAAATACGACAAGAACAGAAGATGGAACTCCATACCGAAGAAAAATTGTTACTTTTGCAGAGAAGGAAGTGACTTCTTTCTCAAGGTATTATCAGAATGCCAGATCTAAGTTTGTCGGAAATGGTGTGAAAGTATCTTCTGTCAAAGAGGACACAGAGACTGATTTTATCATGGAGTATGATCCGTCCAATCCGGATGCGGATGAGAATGGTTATGTTTCTTATCCGAATGTGAATACGGTCACAGAGATGACGAACCTTATTGATGCATCCCGTGCGTATGAGGCAAACACAACAGCATTCGAGGCTGCAAAATCAATTGCACAGAGCGGACTCTCCATTGGAAAATAAGTAAAGATAAAAGATAAGTAAGGTGGTATGATATATGGATATCAGTTCATTGACAAATATCAGTTCAGATTATCTGAATCAGATCGCACAGCAGAACAGGCTGGTCACGACAGATGATGATTCGTTCAGTTCTGTCCTTTCATCTGCGATGAATATGGTTTCAGAGACAAACAACCTGCAGAACAACGCACAGTCAGAGGCGATCCGTTTTGCATTGGGACAGTCAGAGAACACACATGATCTGTCAACGGCACAGACCAAAGCACTTACTGCGATCCAGTATACGGTGGCAGTGAGAGATAAAATGATCGATGCATACAAAGAAATCATGAATATGCAAATTTAGTGAACGAGGGTAGATGAAAATGCCGGAACAGGTACAAAAGGTTTTAGACAGAATCCTAGAATGGTGGAAAAAATTCAATACAAAACAAAAGACACTGCTGATCAGCATTGTGGCAGTTGTGCTTGTGGCTCTTGCAATTCTTGCGGCAGTCGTTTCCAAGCCTAAAATGGTAACATTAGTTACCTGCGCGACGACGGCAGAATCCGGGCAGGTCAAGAACATTCTCGACTCCGAGAATATTTCTTATGAACTCTCCGCAGATGGGCTTGCCTTTCAGGTAAATGAGAAAGATTACGCAAATGCTTCCATTATTCTTGGAACAAATGACATTCCAACCAGCGGCACGAAGCTAAGCGACGTGTTTGATGGAGGTTTCAGTTCCACTGAGGCAGACAAGACCAAAAAGTACAAATTATATCTCGAAGAGTATTATGCTGAGAAGCTTGAGACATTATCGAATGTAGATGCAGCGGCAGTGACACTGGATCTGCCGGATGAAGATGGAACGATCCTCTCCAAAGGCGAACAGGCATATGTGACAGCGATCCTGACGCTCAATGGAACAATGGATGATGAACAGGCAGCCGGACTTGCAAAATATCTTGCAACAAATGTTGGAAATGATGACACATCCAATGTGCTCATCCTCAATAATAGTTCAAATGTTCTTTTCTCTGGTCAGGATGATACGTCTGTGACAGGAAATGCCAACAACCAGTTGTCTTTAAAGACCAAAGCCGAAAATCAGGTAAAAGGTCAGGTAAAAGATGTCCTTGTAGGATCATCACTGTTTGACAATGTAGAAGTTGGTCTGAATCTTGCGATGAATTTTGACCAGACCACAGAATCCACACATGAGTATTATGCGCCGGATGGACAGACCAACGGTATGGTGGGATCAAAGAGTGAATATGAATCGAATGCAGTCGGTGGAGCAGCGGCAACACCGGGAACCGATTCCAATGATGACGATACGACTTATGTGATGGAAGATAATGATTACACAAGTTCCAGTGTGTCTGAGACGAACACGAACTACCAGAATAACGAGAAGATCACAACAACAACACCGGCAGTTGGAACTGTTAATTATGACGGCTCATCCATATCTGCAGTCGCAACGAACTATGTGATCTATGATGAGGATACACTGCGTGCTTCCGGAACGCTCGGTGACATGACCTTTGATGAGTATGTTGCTGCAAACAGTGAACCGGTAAAGGCGGAAGTAGACCAGGATCTTTATACGCTGATCTCCAATGCAACAGGTGTACCGGTGAGCAATATCACGATCATTGCATATGATCAGCCGATGTTCCAGTATAGCAAAGGAAGTACACGGACTATATCGGATTATCTGCAGATCATCCTTGCAGTATTGATTTTTGCACTGTTAGGTTATGTAGTATTCCGCAGCACAAGAAAAGAGAAAGCAGTCGAGCCGGAGCCGGAACTTTCCGTGGAGTCTCTGCTTGAATCCACCAAAGAATCTGCAGATACATTACAGGATATCGGATTCAATGAAAAATCAGAGACAAGAGTCCTGATAGAAAAATTCGTAGAAGAAAATCCGGAAGCGGCAGCTTCCTTACTTAGAAACTGGCTGAATGAGGAGTGGGAGTAGAATATGGCAACTGCAGATTACAATGGCGTTCAGAAAGCCGCAATCCTGCTGATTACATTAGGACCTGAACGTTCCGCAGATATTTTTAAACATCTGAAAGAAGAAGAGATTGAGGAACTTACGCTGGAGATCGCAAATACAAGAAGCGTGTCTCCACAGGTAAAAGAAGATATTTTAAATGAGTTTTATCAGGTGTGTCTGGCACAGCAGTATATCGCAGAGGGTGGTATCGGTTATGCAAAAGAGCTTCTTGACAAGGCTCTTGGACAGGAAAAAGCACAGGAGGTTATCTCCAAGCTGACTGCTTCCTTACAGGTCCGCCCATTCGAGTTCGTGCGGAAGACAGATCCGAGTCAGCTTTTGAACTTTATCCAGGATGAGCATCCACAGACGATCGCAATGATTTTATCATATCTGACAGCAGCGCAGGCGGCGATGGTTTTAGGAGCACTTCCACCGGAGAAACAGGCGGATGTTGCAAAGAGGATCGCAATGATGGATCGTACATCACCGGATGTGATCAAAGAGGTGGAGCGAGTGTTAGAAAGAAGACTTTCTTCTCTGGTCAACCAGGATTACACGATTGTCGGAGGTGTCGATGCGATCGTGAATATCTTAAATACGGTAGACCGTTCTACAGAGAAGCATATTATGGAATCTCTTGAAATTGAAGAACCTGAGCTTGCAGATGAAATCCGTAAGAAGATGTTCGTATTTGAGGATATCCTTCTTCTCGATGACAGAGCTATCCAGCGTGTTCTTCGTGATGTTGAAAACTCAGATCTTGGTATTGCATTGAAGGGTGCAAACGAAGATGTTCAGAATGCAATCTTTAACAACCTGTCAAAACGTCTGGCTGCCATGATCAAAGAGGATATGGAATTTATGGGACCTGTGCGTATGAAGGATGTTGAGGAGGCACAGCAGAAGATTGTCAGTGTGATCCGAAAACTCGAAGATGCAGGTGAGATTGTAATTTCAAGAGGCGGAGGTGACGAGATTATTGCCTAATCTTTACAAACAATATTTCGTGCACAATGAGCCGGATAAAACACGCGTCATTAACTCAAATGATATTGTAGAAAAGCGTTTAGAGAAGATGGCAGAGCTTAAGCGCATGGAACAAAAAACAACAGACGGAAATGGTTTCTCAGCAGGGATCGTTGGTCCTGACACAGATTATGTGGAGGAGATCGACCATACTGCAGAAGCAAAAAAAGAGGCTGAGAAGATTTTAGCGGAAGCACATGCGCAGGCAGAAACAATTTTAAGTCAGGCAGATCAGGAAGCTGAAAATATCCGGGAGAATGCAAAAAATACCGGATATCAGGAGGGAAGACAGTGCCTGGAGAGTGAGCTGGCGGCACAGCGTGAACAGTTACAGAATGAATATCAGAGAAAACAGGAAACGCTTCAGGATGAATTCAGGGAGAAACAAAAAAATATGGAAAAGGATCTGGTAGATGTGATCCTTGAGGTTTTTAACAAAGTATTCCATATTCAGTTTGATAATAAAAAACACATTCTGATGTATCTCATTGATGATGCAATTTTAAATATCGAGGGAGATAAAAAATTCCGCATCAAGGTTGCTAACAGCAATGTGATGTTTCTTGAGAATCATAAAGAAGAAATTCTGGAACGAGTGGGAGCCGGAATCGAGATCGAGATTGTTGCAGATTCCTCCATGGAAATTCCTGCGTGATCGAGACAGACTCGGGGGTATTCGACTGCAGCCTTGGTGTGCAGCTCGAAAATCTCATAAAAGATATAAAATCACTATGCTTATAAGGATGGTTGAAAGTGGACAGCAGGTATAACAAGTATTTACGACTGGCGGAGAATACATATTTTAAACGGCTTGGAAAAGTTGTTAAAATTGTTGGATTGACCATTGAATCCGTAGGTCCGGACGCAAAACTGAATGACTTGTGCAGAATTATCATTGATGAAAATGCTGACACCGTGGTAATGGCTGAGGTTGTGGGTTTCAGGGATAAAAGACTGCTTTTGATGCCTTATGAGAGCGTAGAGGGGATAGGAGTAGGATGTATCGTTGAAAATACGGGGCATCCTTTATCTGTTCCTGTAGGAAATGAACTCTTAGGGCATACCTTAGACGGAATTGGACGTCCAACGGACATTGACAAATTAGAAACACCGTATGAATATCCGGTCGATGCACAGCCTCCGGATCCGATGTCAAGAAAGATCATCAGTGAGGTGCTTCCTCTCGGCGTGAAAGCGGTCGACGGATTGATCACAGTTGGAAAAGGACAGCGTATCGGAATTTTTGCAGGTTCCGGTGTCGGAAAAAGTACACTGCTTGGTATGTTTGCAAGAAATACAAAGGCAGATATCAATGTCATTGCCCTGATCGGTGAGCGTGGCCGTGAGGTGCGCGAATTTGTGGAACGGGATCTTGGAGAAGAGGGTATGAAACGTTCCATTGTCGTTGTGGCGACTTCTGACAAACCGGCATTGATCCGTAAGAAGGCAGCAATGACGGCGACATCCATTGCAGAGTATTTCAGGGATCAGGGAAAAGATGTGCTTCTGATGATGGATTCCCTGACACGTTTTTCCATGGCACAGCGCGAGATCGGACTTGCATCCGGAGAACCGCCTGTAACCAGAGGATATCCGCCGAGTGTATATTCGGAGATGCCAAAACTGTTAGAGCGTGCAGGAACTTCAGATAAAGGATCGATCACCGGATTATATACAGTACTGGTAGATGGTGATGATTTTAATGAACCGATCACAGATACAGCCCGGAGCATTTTAGACGGACACATCATGCTGTCCAGAAAACTGGGACATAAAAACCACTATCCGGCCATTGATATTTTACAGAGTATTTCCAGGGTTATGAGTTCCATTGCAACGCCGGAACATAAAGAACTGGCAGGCAGGTTAAAAAATGTACTTGCTACATACAATGAGGCGGAAGATCTGATCAATATTGGAGCCTATAAGAGCGGTTCTAACAGGAATATCGATTATGCCATCCAGAAAATCGATGCTGTAAATGATTTCCTGATGCAGAAGACCGACGAAAAATTCCAGTTTGAACAGGAGATCGATCTGCTGCGTGCACTTTTTAATGATTAGAGGTTGATAGGATATGGCAAAATTTGCATATCGGATGCAAAGCATATTAGATATAAAAGAAAAAATGGAAGGCCAGGCGAAAATCGCATATGGAGTTGCAAATGCAAAACTCATGGATGAACAGGGAAAACTCCAGCAGATCATGATACGCAAGGCAGGTTATGAAAGCCAGGCGAGAAATTTGGTGAATGGAACCATTGATGTACCTAAGATCAAAGAATGCAAGCGGGCAGTAGATACCATGAAAACGATGCAGCGCAGCCAGATGATGAATGTGCATGTCGCAGAAAAAAATGTAGAGGCTGCCCGGTTGAAACTCAATGAAGTCATGATGGAAAGAAAGACGCATGAGAGACTGAAAGAGCAGGCGTTTGAAGTTTTTAAACAGGAAATGCAATATGCAGAGAATAAAGAAATTGATGAGCTTGTAAGTTACACCTATCATGAGGGGATGACAGAAACCCGGTAATTTTGACAGGGCAATATACGAGAAAGGCATGGACGAGATTATGGCAGAACAAAAGCAGCAGGAAGAATTACAGAAGGAAAATGAAGTTTTAGATAAAAAACAGTTAAAGGCGGCAAAAAAGCTGGAAAAAAAGAAGAGAAAACAGAAAAATCCAGATGATCTGGATGGAGATGAGGAAACCGTTGGAGGAAAAATCCTTGTTTTCTTTGTCACGATTATTATCATTCTGATCTGGCTTGCCATCTTTGCAATGCTGATCAAGCTGGATGTGGGCGGATTTGGCTCGGGAGTCTTAGCTCCTGTGATCAAAGATGTTCCTTATCTGAATAAGATTTTGCCGGATTCTGTCACAGAGGAGATTTCCACGGAAGACAGCCAGTATGCATACACAAATCTGGATGATGCGATCAACCGGATCAAAGAGCTTGAGATTGAGCTTGCAGATGCCCAGAACAGTGCAAATTCTGATGCAGATTATATTGCACAGTTAGAGGAGAAGGCGAAAGAGCTGGATACCTATAAGCAGAATGAGGCAGATTTTGAGAAGGAAAAAGAAAAATGGTATGAGGATGTTGTCTTTTCGGAAGATGCTCCCGATATAAGTAATTACAAAGAGTATTATGAGAGCATTGATGCGGCAAATGCGGAAGTGCTTTATAAACAGGTGGTAGAACAGACTCTGACGGATGAACAGATGGATGATTATGTGAAGACTTATTCCAGCATGAAGCCGAAAGAGGCGGCAGCTATTTTTGATACAATGACAGACAACCTTCAATTGGTAGCAGATATATTATCCAATATGGACACGCAGTCCAGAGGAGATATTCTCGGTAAGATGAACTCGGATACGGCAGCAAAAGTAACTGAGATCATGGAGCCTTCAGAATAGAGGGAGAGATCTAAGGATCTTTTCCGGGCAGTGCATACTGCCAGACAGTAAGACGATAAAAGAAGAAAGGAGGAAGCATATGGCTGGTACAACAATTTCTGAATTAGGAAAAATGTTTAACCAAAGCACACAGTCTGTGCAGGGGACAGAAAGTAATACCCGGATCACCACTGGAAAAGTAGATTTTGGTTCTATGATGAAACAGTCCGGAAACCGTCAGACAGCATCTTATGCAGGGATTGACCACAACGAAACAATAAAGACAGCAGCAAATGGAAGTAAGGACACTGTGAAAGCGGCAGATGATTATCAGAAGTATCAGTACAAGGATAATACGATCGCATCAGAGATAAAACAGGTCACATCAGAGGATGTTGTCAAAGAGCAGTTCGAACAGTTTACAGAAGATGTAAAAGAAGTTCTGAAAGAGGAGCTTGGCGTGTCCGATGAAGCGATTGAAGCAGCAATGCAGACACTTGGCTTACAGTTTCAGGATCTGCTGAATCAGAACAATCTTGCAAATCTTGTGGCAGAACTTACCGGAGCAGACAGCGTACCACAGCTTTTGTGCAGTGAACAGTTTGTAAATGTACTGCAGAGTGTCAATGACATTGGAAAAGATATTTTAAATGCACTTGACATGAGTCTGGAAGAGTTTCAGAGCGCAGTTGCCAAAGTGATGGACGATAATGCCGGATCGTCAGATGCTGTTACCGGACAGGAGACAGAAGCATCTGTGGATGAGGCAGGTGTTACAGATCAGACAGCCACAGGGGATGCCAGTGCATCAACACAGAAATTTGCGGTAGAGGATGGAAGACAGACAAAAGCAGCAGAAAATGCACCTGTGAAAGAACAGAAGGTGGCTGCGCAGGATACACAGTCTTCTGAGGTAACGGAAGATATTCCGGAACAGGAAACTGTACAGAATAGGATGACATCCGAAAATGCGGCAGAGGATTCCACAGATCAGAACAATTCTTCTGATACACCAGGCAGGTTCCGTTTTACAAATGAGACAGCCCATACTGCAGACGGGGCGGTTATCACACCACAGAGTCAGGTGGTACAGGAATTTGCTAATGTTGAGACAGTAGAACCGTTACCGCAGAGTGTAAATACACAGGATGTGATCGATCAGATCGTAGAGTCCGCAAGAGTGATCCTGACAGAAGATAAGACGAGCATGGAGTTGCAGCTGAACCCGCAGAACCTCGGAAAGATCATTCTTAAGGTTACCGAGCAGGAAGGCGCAGTAACAGCAAAGATCATGACACAGAATGCAGTGGTAAAAGAGGCATTAGAAGCCCAGACCGTAGAACTTAGACAGAATTTAGAGCAGGCTGGTGTGAAAGTGGATGCTGTTGAAGTGACCGTTGCAAGCCATGAGTTTGAGAAAAACCTTGAGCAGAATGCAGAAGGTGAAAAACAGCAGGGCGAGCAGCAGGAAAAAGAAAAAGGCAGAACCCGCAGATTAAATCTGAATGATTTAAGTGAATTATCCGGCGTGATGTCGGAAGAAGAAACTCTGGCAGCCAAAATGATGGCAGAACAGGGAAACAGTGTAGATTACACTGCATAAGTTTTGAGAAAGGAGAGAGACAATGGCGTTAATTCAGCAGGTAAAAGATGGAAAATTTATAGATGAGACTACCGGTACAGGCAGTACATCAACAAAATCGTCCGACAAAGATAAAAAGACAAACGAGCTTGGTTATGACCAGTTCTTACAGATTTTATGCGCAGAGATGCAGTATCAGGATCCGTTGGAACCGACAAGTAATACCGAGTATATTGCACAGCTTGCGACCTTCTCACAGTTGGAGTCACAGCTTAGTGTGCAGAGTACGATCGAGGCTTCTTCGGCAAATGATCTGGTTGGCAAGTATGTCATCATGAAAGTGACTTCATCTACAACAGGAGAGACAAGCTATATCGCAGGAACCTGTGATTATGTACTTCACAAAAACGGAGAAACATTTCTTTCTGTCAATGATGGACTTTACAACCTGAAGGATCTGGATACTGTTGCAGACGCAACTTATATGGAAGCAGTGACACTTGCAGAGACAATTAAATCCGCAATTTCATTACTGCCATCCAAAAATTCAATCTCGCTTGCAAACAAAGATGATATTGAGAGCATCCGTAAGATGTATGATGGACTGAACGATTACCAGAAGAAATTCGTTTCCAAAGATTCCTGGAAGAAGTTTGAAGAACTTGAGGCAAGATTAAAAGAACTGATCAAGGCAAACGAATCTGCAGATGGATCTGACAAAACAGACAAATCTGACAAAGCGGATGGAACAGACAAAACTGACAGTACAGGCAAGACGGACAGTACAGACAAAGCTGACAGCACAGGCAAGACGGACAGTACAGACAAAGCTGACAGCACAGGCAAGACGGATAGCACAGACAAATCTGATAGTACAGACAAAACAGAAGAAACAGAAAGTGCAGGATCAGGAGATACAACAGATAACAGTTCAGACAGGACAGAGTAACAGGAGATGGGGTTATGAATAAAATTAATAACCAATTCACTTCGATTGAACAGATCACGGACCGTTATCTTGGTACCGGAAAAGGAAATTCCACAGTCAATGCATCGGGATTGTCCTTTGAGGAAATTTTAAAACAGAAACAGGATGTTTCTGAGAGCTTGGAACTGAAATTTTCCAAACATGCCTCCATGAGACTGGAGAACAGAAAAATCAATCTGTCAAAAGAACAGAGCGAACGGCTGGAGAGTGGAGTTCAAAAAGCAAGTGAAAAGGGAATTCGGGAGTCACTCGTAATCGTTGATTCTCTGGCATTCATTGTAAATGTCCCAAACAAAACAGTTGTGACAGCAATGGACCGCACGGAATCCGATGACAACATTTATACCAATATTGATGGCGCAGTGATCATATAGCTGGACCTTAGGGGAGCAATCGGTTTCTGACTGACAGAAGAAACCAGACACCCTGCGCCAAAAGAACTTTAGGAGGTCATTTCATTATGATGAGATCAATGTACTCTGCTGTGTCAGGTTTAAAGACACATCAGACAAGAATGGACGTGATCGGTAATAATATCGCCAACGTCAACACAGTAGCTTTTAAATCTTCTTCCGTAACATTCAGTGATATCTTATATCAGACCACTTCGAATGCGTCCGGAGCAAATGCAACAACCGGTACCGGCGGTGTCAATGCAAAGCAGATCGGTCTTGGTACAACTGCGGCAGCAACCAAAGTCAGCATCACTTCTGCAGGTGCATCTGAGACAACCGGAAATCCATTTGATATCCGTCTGACTGATAAAAACTCAACGAACTTCTTTATTGTAAACAATGGTTCTGAGAACGTATTTACCCGTTCCGGTTCTTTCTACGTAGACGGTTCCGGTAACTTATGTATGTCCTCAACAGGCTATACGGTTATGGGATGGCAGGTTGACGAGACAACAGGTGAGATCCGCAAGGACACTGTTTCGGCACTCCGTATCATGCAGGAGAAGAACCTGACTTCTGCACCGGAGGCAACCACACAGGCAACTATCGCCGGTGTGCTGGATGAGAATGATGCGGATGTTAAGAGCGATGCCGGAAAAGTTATGAATCTTAATTTTTACGATAATCTTGGCTATCAGTACACAGCAAAATTTGCAATCAAAGCTACTGGAACTGATGGAGAATATACAGTAGAGCTGACATCTATTTTAGATAGCAATAATAAGAATATTACTGAGGGATTCACACAGGCACAGATGAAAGAAATCTTTGGTAATACAGATACAGAGACAACAATTGCTTCTTATTCTACAACTTTAGCAGGCTGCGGATATACTTATGATCCTACAACAGGAGAGTTGAAAACAGCTGATGCAGCTGCTACAGTTGTGAAAATTAATAAAGATGGAACACTTGCTGATGGTAGCGGTAAAACAATCAAAGATGTTTTTGGCGTTTCAGATGGAAATTTGAAAAATATTCAGAACAGCGCTCAGGCAAATAATACAGATTATGAATTTAAAGATGTTAAAAATGCAGATGGAACACATTCCTATCAGATTGTAAAGAAAAGTGCGACTAATTTATTAAAATTCAATACAGAGGATGGAAAGTTTAACAGCATTGGTGGTGGAACAGATAAGAGTGTAGAATTGAATCTGAACACTACAAGCTTAAACGCCAATGGAAACTTTGCCAATATCAATGTAGACTTCTCCCAGTGCTTAAACTACAGCGGTAAATCCACAATCGGTGCAGATGCCGGAGCAGTGGACGGTACAACCGGAAAAGGACGCAAGCTTGGTGCAATGACAGGTATCTTCATTGACACAAGTGGACGTATCTACGGTACATATGACAATGGTAACACAGAGCTGCTAGGACAGATCGCAGTTGCACAGTTCTCTAACGCATCCGGTCTTGAGAAAGTCGGAGAGAGCTGCTACCGCACAACCTTAAACTCCGGTGAGTTCGATGGAATCGGTGTGGAGATTTCCGCAGACGGTTCTTCCATGACAACCGGCGAGCTGGAAATGTCGAACGTAGATCTTTCCTCAGAGTTTACATCCATGATCACAACACAGCGTGGATTCCAGGCAAACTCCCGTGTTATTACAACCTCCGATACATTATTAGAGGAACTTGTAAACTTAAAACGATAATATAAACTGAATGGAGGAATCTATAAAACGTTACAGATTCCTCCTTGAATAGAAATAGTATAAAAAAAGTAACGATTATTTAGTAAATATGTTCCATACTACAACAAGATATGGTATACTAAACGTTGTTTCATTGTTTTCATTGTCTGTTAACAATAAGGAAAGGATGAACACTATGATCGAAGTGACAAGATTAAATGGTACACAGATTTTGGTGAATGCGGATCTGATCGAACTTGTCGAAGAAACACCGGATACCGTGATCACTTTCACAACAGGACGCAAAATAATTGTAAAAGAAAGTAGACAACAGATAAAAAGTTTAGTAAAATCATATAAGCGGGAAATTATGGAAACTGGATTTGAAGCAGAAAATGAAAATTAAATTTTAAATATATTAACAAGGATGGCAGGTGGAAGATATGGATATCGCATCTTTAGCCGGTATAATACTCGGCGCAGTAATGTTTGTATTCGGTGTTTTCAGTAATGGTGGATTTGAAGCTTTGAAAAACATGGTTGATTCGGCGTCTATCATCATAACAGTCGGAGGTTCTATCTCCGGTGTACTGGCAGCACACAAGTTACCGGATTTCATTAACGGACTGAAGGGTATTACACTTACCTTCAAGGAAAAGGCAGAAGATCCGGCAGAGACGATCAAAAAGATCATTGATCTCTCGAATGTGGCAAGAAAAGAAGGATTGCTCGCATTAGAGGAAGCAGCCAATGATATTGAAGACGATTTTATGAAAAAGGGCGTAATGCTTGTTGTGGATGGTACGGATCCGGAACTGGTGCGTGGCATCATGGAGACAAGCCTGTCCTGTATGGAAGAAAGACATAAGAAAGTAATCGCATTCTGGGAGAAATGGGCAGAATTAGGTCCTGCATGGGGTATGATCGGTACGCTGATCGGTCTTATTAACATGCTTAAGAATCTGGAAGATGCATCGAGTATCGGACCGGCTATGTCGGTTGCCCTGGTCACTACATTATATGGTTCATTGATCGCCAACTGGCTTTGTAATCCAACTGCGTCAAAGCTTAAGGTGAATAATGAGAGAGAAGTTGCAGTAAAAGAAATGATCGTGGAAGGATTGCTTTCCATTCAGGCAGGTGAAAATCCGCGTGTCATTGAAGAAAAGCTGAAATCATTCCTGACACCACAGGCAGCAGGAAGTCTCGGAGAAGGTGATGAAGCAGCCGGAGGTGAAGCATAGTGGCAAGAAAGAAGACAGAAGAAGCACCGGCAGGCGCTCCGGCATGGATGGCGACGTTTAGTGATCTTATGAATTTACTTCTTTGCTTTTTCGTTTTACTGTTTTCTATGTCAACAGTGGATGCTGAGAAGTTTGAGATGGTGATTGCATCTTTGCAGAGCAGCTTTAGTATTCTGCCGAGTGGTGGAGCTTCCATCGGAGATGGTGAGATGGTTTCTTCCGGCGTGAGCCAGTTACAGATGTATGACATAATCAGATGGCAAATACGCAGACGACAGATGATACATCAGAAAGTTCAGATGTTGCGGAAGAGTATAAAGAAGAAGCGCTTGCCGAGTCAGAACAGATGGCAGAGCAGGTGCAGGATCTTGTAGCACAATATGGCATACAGGATCAGGTGGAAATCGATTTTAATGCGGAATATGTGCTGTTGAATTTAAATGGTGCAGTGCTGTTTGATTCCGGAAAATCTGAGATCAAGTCAGAAGCCTATCCTTTGATGGATAAGATTGGAAAGATTCTTCAGAGTTATCAGCAGAACATGATAGAGATAGAGGGACACACGGATAATATTCCGTTCACGCATTCTTCAAAATATGAAAATAACGATGTGTTGTCAATGTACAGGGCATTATATGTGGCAGATTATATGCGCAATATCACAACGATCGATCCGTCACATATCAAGTCATCCGGAAGAGGCGAATACGTTCCGATTGCAGATAATTCCACACCGGAGGGAAGGGCGCGCAACAGACGTGTTGAGATAAAGATATATAATTCATATTATTCCGAAATAAATTAATTAACAGAAGAAAGGCACAAACAATGAAAAAGAATCTGATGACAGTAATTATCCTTGCATTAGTTCTGGTGAATCTCGTTTTGACTGCAATTCTTGCGTTTACGATCATTCCTCAGACGAGAAAATCAAATCAGCTGATCGATAAGATCGCATCAGCAATTGATCTGGAGCTGGAAGATGGAAGCAGCAAAGATACCGCAGCAGTTCCGGTGGAAGATATTGAAGTTTATGATATTGAAGCCAGCTTTACCGTCAACTTAAGTCCAAGCGGTGATGGAAAAGACCATGTGGCTGTATTTTCTATCGGTTTGTCGCTGAATACAAAGAGTGACGGATACAAGAGCATAGGTACAGAAGGATTGAAAGCGAAGGAAACATTGATCAAAAATGATATCAACACGATTGTTTCCGGATATACAATGGAACAGTTCCGGGAGGACGAGCAGAGCGTTAAAGATGCTATCCTTGAAGATCTGCAGGAGATGTTCGGTTCTGACTTTATCGTTGGGGTAAGTTTCTCCAGTGTAAATACGCAGTAAATTAGAATGCTAGGTGGTGAAAGAGAATGGGTGAAGTCTTATCTCAAAATGAGATAGATAGTCTTCTGCAGGCATTGAGCAATGGAGAGCTTGATGCTGAGGACATGAAAGAAAAAGACGAAAAACAAGTGAAAAATTATGATTTTACCCGTCCAGCAAAGTTCTCAAAAGAGCATTTGCGTACGTTGGAAATCATTTTTGAACATTATGGAAGACTTCTTTCGACGAACTTACCTGTTTATTTGAGAAAAACAGTACAGGTGGAAGTGATGAATTCAGAGGCGGTTACCTATTCTGAATTCACGAATGCACTGTCAAATCCGGTTTTACTCGGATTGGTGAATGTATCGCCTTTGAGTGGCAGTATTATTATAGAACTTGCAGACAATCTGGGGTATGCAATTGTTGACCGAATGCTCGGTGGATTGGGAACTCCGTTAGATAAGCCAAGAGATTTCTCCGAGATTGAACTTTTGATTCTGGAGAGAATCTATAATGTATGTGTAAGTCTTTTGCCGGAGCCTTGGTCGAGTGTCTGTGAGATTTCACCGCGGCTTGAACGGATTGAGACAAACTCACAGTTTGCGCAGATTATTTCGCCGACCGAGATGATCGCACTTGTGACATTACATATCAAGATTGGCGATGTGGAAGGTCTTATGAATATCTGTCTTCCGTATCTGACATTGGAAAGTGTCATGGACAAGCTGAATACGAAGTTCTGGTATTCCAATCTTCAGGAACATGACGATAAGCAGTATACAGATGCGATCGAAGCTTTGATCTCAAAAGCGAAGATTCCTGTAAAAGCGGTTTTGGGAAACAGTACTATTTCCGTGGACGATTTTGTAAATCTTCAGGTTGGAGATATTATCCGGCTGGATTCGGGTGTGAATCAGGATCTGAATATTTTTGTCGGTAATATAAAAAAATTTACTGCTCTGCCGGGAGCTGTCGGCGATAATTATGCAGTAAGAGTTACATCAGTGGTAAGAGAGGAGCAGTAGTAATGGATGGTGTTTTGTCACAGGAAGAAATCAGTGCTTTGCTGAATAACCCGGATGATGCAAATAAAAATGATTTGCTGACAGATGCTGAGAAAGACGCGATTGGCGAAATTGGTAACATCAGCATGGGAACAGCGGCAACAACATTGTTTTCCCTTGTAAATCGTAAAGTAGATATTTCAACGCCGGTTGTATCTTTTGCAACATGGAGTGACATCTGTGATGCATATGAAAAACCGTGTGTATTTATCCGAATTGCATATACAGTTGGTTTGGATGGAAGTAATATTCTTGTTTTAAAAGAACATGATGTAAAAGTCATTACAGACCTGATGATGGGTGGTGATGGTACTAATACAGATGGAGAACTTGGAGAGTTACATTTAAGTGCAATCAGCGAAGCGATGAATCAGATGATGGGTTCCGCAGCGACCTCTCTTTCCTCTATGCTGAATAAGACCATCGATATCAGTCCGCCAGTTGCAGATCTTGTGGATCTTCATGATAATATTGATGAGGGATCAATCGCAGATTTTTTATCCGGTTCGTTTGTTAAGATTTCATTTAAGATGGAGATTGGAGATCTGGTAGACAGTGAGATCATGCAGTTGTATCCGGTTTCTTTTGCGAAGGAGATGTGCGCAAGCATTACAAAGAATATGGAAGCGGATACCAATTCCACATCGAACGAGGCAGAAAAAGCAGTGAGTGCACAGCCAGCTGCACCACAGCCTCAGATGGAACAGCCGATGGGAGGTCAGCAGGTTATGGGACAGCCAATGATGGGGCAGCCGATGATGGGACAGCCGATGATGGGACAGCCAATGATGGCACCGAATATGAATCAAATGTATGCACAGCCGGTAAATGTACAGCCGGCACAGTTTCAGGCTTTTAATCCAAGTATTGCACAGGTTGCAGGAGCAGAGAACATCGGATTGATCATGGATGTTCCGCTTGAGGTGACAGTAGAACTTGGAAGGACAACAAAGTCGATCCATGAGATTTTGGATTTCGCACCTGGTACGATTATCGAGTTGAATCGAATTGCCGGTGAACCAATAGATATTCTGGTAAACGGAAAATACGTTGCCAAGGGTGAAGTCGTAGTAATTGAAGAAAGTTTTGGTGTGAGAATCACTGAAATTGTGAAATAAGATAGGAAAGAAGAGGAGAAACAAATAATATGGCTAAAGTAATGATTTGCGATGACGCAGCATTTATGAGAATGATGATTAAGGATATCTTAACAAAGAATGGTTATGAGATTGCTGCAGAGGCAGAAAACGGACAGAAAGCAGTAGAAAAATATCCAGAAGCAAAACCAGATCTTGTATTAATGGATATCACAATGCCTGAGATGGATGGTATTGAAGCATTAAAGAAGATCAAAGCATTAGATCCAGGAGCTAAAATTATTATGTGTTCTGCAATGGGACAGCAGGCTATGGTTATCGAAGCAATCCAGGCAGGAGCAAAAGACTTTATCGTCAAACCATTCCAGGCAGAGCGTGTTCTTGAAGCAGTAAAAAAAGTTGTAGGTTAATATGATATTACTCAGTTCTGCATTAGGCAGTTTTATCCAGCTGTTGGGCGTATTGATCATTTTTCTCTTTGTGCTGGCGATCACCTATTTCACAACAAAGTGGATCGGTAATTATCAGAAAACAAATTTTGCAAACAAAAATCTGCAGATTGTGGAATCAATACGTGTTGGAAATAATAAGTTTATTGCAATTGTAAAAGCAGGTGAGGTTTACCTTGTTGTAGCTGTTGGAAAAGATGATGTGACACTGCTCACACAGCTTACAGAAGAACAATTAAGCGAAGTACCGGATCTCTCTGCGGCACAAAACAGATTTCCGATGGATGGGAAGGCTGCACAGGAGAATTTCCGTGAGGTATTGAACCGGGTGAAGGAACATTTTCCTAAGAAATAGGTTTGGATTATGACAAGAGTGAAAAAGACATATTGTATGGTGTCACTAATTGTGGCAATGGTGGTACTTGTTCTGACGCTTTCATGGTCAGCGGGTGGAACAACTGTGTATGCAGCTTCCATGGATCCGGACAGTATCACAACATTTGATGGTGACAATTCAGAGGGTGGTGTCACCAGAGCAGCAGAAGACAGTACAAATGGATTGACAATTTCATACAACAATGATGGCGGATCATTGTCGGCACCGGTGAAGATGCTTTTGGTATTGACAATTTTATCACTGGCACCATCGATACTGATCATGCTGACTTCTTATACAAGAATTATCATTGTATTACATTTTCTGCGTACCGCAATTGGAACGCAGACCGCACCACCTAATCAGGTATTGATCGCGTTGGCTTTATTTTTGACATTTTTCATTATGTGGCCGACATTCCAGCAGATCAATACAGAGGCGATCCAGCCTCTTGACAAGGGTGAGATTACGACGGAAGAGGCATTTACCGTCGCACAGGGACCAATCAGGGAATTCATGTACGGTCAGACGCAGGAAAAAGATTTAAAGCTGTTTGTGGATATTTCAGATGAAACCTATGACAGTTATGATGATGTTCCGATGACGACTCTGATCCCGGCATTTATCTTAAGTGAATTGAGAGCTGCATTTATTATCGGTTTCGTGATTTATATTCCGTTTATCGTAATTGATATGGTCGTAGCATCCGTGCTGATGTCCATGGGTATGATGATGCTGCCTCCGACAACGATCTCCCTGCCATTTAAAATATTGCTTTTTATTCTGGCAGACGGATGGGATTTAGTGATCGGAAGCCTTGTAAAAACGTTTTATTAGTGGAATCTGAGGTGATGAGATATGATAACAGAGGGACAGGTTCTTGATATCGCAAAAGATGCAATTTATTATATTATTATCTGTAGTGCCCCGGTTTTGATAATTTCGCTGGTGGTTGGTTTGATTATCAGTATTTTTCAGACAGTCACTTCGATTCAGGAGCAGACACTTACATTTGTACCAAAGATTGTGGCAGTATTTATTGGATTGATGGTATGTGGTTCGTGGATTCTGAATCAGCTGTCGGAATTTGTGACGACCTTATGGTCGAACTTCAGTATTTATCTTGGATAGGTTTGACATATGGTGCAGTATTCATTTTCATTGGAAAATTTTGAAATTTTTATCTTAATACTTGTTCGCGTATCCTGCTTTGTATACATTGCACCTTTTTATGGGATGTCGAATGTGCCGAATCAGGTGAAGATAGGGCTTTCTGCGATGATCGCACTTCTGGTGTCTGGGTTTGCAGATGTTTCACAGGTTGAATATACCGGGCTTATAGGATATGCAGTCATTGTTTTGAAAGAGGGAATTACAGGGTTGCTGATCGGACTTGCTGCAAACGTTTGTAATTCCATTATTTTATTTGCGGGTAATATCATTGATATGGATATCGGTCTGTCAATGGCAACCGAATTTGATCCGATCAACAACGCGCAGGTAACATTAACTGGAAATCTGTATAATTATTTTATACTGATGCTGCTTGTGGTAACCGACATGCATCATTATATATTACGGGCCTTTGTGGATGCATTTACAGTCATACCGGTCAATGGACAGGTGTTTGACTGGGAGCATCTGATGAGATCCATGACAACTTATATGGGAGACATGTTTGTGATAGCATTTCGTATCATTTTGCCGGTATTTGCATGTATCATGATCTTAAACTGTATCCTTGGTATCATGGCGAAGGTTTCACCGCAGATGAATATGTTTGCGGTAGGTATGCAGATGAAGATTATGGTTGGATTTGTTGTACTTTTTCTGACCGTATCATTGCTGCCAAGTGTGGCAAATTTCATTTTTACGGAAATGAAAAAATTGATGGTACTTTTTATAGAAGGAATGTATTGACTTGGAACAGCAGAAACAGTTACATTTGATCATGGAATGGGATCTTCAGTGGTTTGCAAAGGACGGACCCGGTGGTGAAAAAACAGAACCGGCGACAGCAAAGAAACTGAGGGAGGCAAGAGAGGATGGCAAAGTCGTAAAAAGTAAAGAACTTACGGCGGCATTTGACCTGATCATTTTATTTCTTGTCCTGAAAATTTTTGTTTCATTTGTGGGTAACAGACTCATGAATAGTTTTGTGGATATCTACGGCAGGATACCGGATTTTGTAAGGGAGAATGCCGTTGATGTGACGGAAAAGTCAGTCGCAGCGCTTATGTCCGATGCACTGATACAGATTCTGATCGTCTGTGTTCCCTTTTTTGCATTTGGATTTGTTGTGACGGCGCTGATCAGTGTGATCCAGGTTGGATGGAAAGTGACAGGAAAACCGTTGCAGCCAAAATTCGATAAATTTAATCCCGTTAATGGATTTAAAAGAATTTTTTCAAAAGATTCTATTTTTGAACTGGTCAAATCTATTCTTAAAATTTTTGTTATCGTCTATGTGGCATATACCTCGATCAGAGGTCATGCACAGGACATTTTTATCCTATATGAGATCCCACTGATGCAGGCGATGCTCTTCCGATCTTGCTTTGCGGAACGGTGATCATCAATGCTGGTCTGAAAATCAGTCTCGTCTATTTAGTGATCGGTCTGGCAGATTTTATTTATCAGAAGTATCGTTTTAATGAAGATATGAAGATGACCAAACAGGAAGTGAAGGACGAGTTTAAAAATACAGAGGGTAATCCGGAAATCAAAGGCAGACAGAGACAGCGTATGCGTGAGGCTTCCAGAAGACGTATGATGCAGGATGTTCCAAAAGCGGACGTCGTCATCACGAACCCGACTCACTTTGCAGTTGCGATCAAGTATGATGCTGAGACATCAAAGGCACCGGTTGTTCTTGCAAAGGGAGAAGATTATCTGGCACAGAAAATCAAAGAGGCTGCCAGAGAACATCATATTGAGATTGTGGAAAACAAACCACTTGCGCGGATGCTGTATGCAAACGTGGATATTGGACAGGAAATTCCACCGGAACTGTATCAGGCAGTTGCCGAGATCCTCGCAATGGTTTACAATATGAGAGAAAAATAATTTGAGAGTGACTAAGGAGGAAAAGGCATGAAAAAAGCGGACATTGGCGTAGCGTTATATTTACTTGCGGCCGTTATTTTTTTCATTGTTCCAATCAGTTCCACCTTGTTGGATGTGATGATCGCGATCAATATTTCTATCGCGTTAATTATACTGTTTAATACATTATTCGTGAAGGAAGTACTGGATATGTCTTTCTTCCCGACTCTTTTACTGTTCACGACTATTTTTAGAATTTCACTGAACGTGTCGTCTACCAGACTGATCCTTTCAACAGGAGCACCTGGTAATGTTGTCACAACGTTTGGCCAGTTCGTAGGTGGCGGTGATCTTGTCATTGGTGCAATCATATTCATTGTACTCATTATTATCCAGTTTGTAGTTATTAATAAAGGTTCTGAGCGAGTTGCAGAGGTAACAGCACGTTTCACACTGGATGCAATGCCGGGTAAACAGATGGCGATCGACGCGGACTTAAACACCGGTGCGATCACAGAGAAGGAAGCAAGAGAGCGCAGAAATAAGATTCAGGAAGAATCCGCTTTCTTTGGTTCCATGGATGGTGCTACAAAGTATGTTAAGGGAGATGCAACGGCAGGTCTTATCATTACATTTATCAACCTGATCGGTGGTACGGTCATGGGCGTGATGAGTCAGGGATTAAGCTTTGCAGAGGCAATCCAGCAATATGGTATCCTTACCATCGGTGACGGACTTTGTTCCCAGATCCCATCGCTTCTGATTTCTCTGTCAACCGGTATACTGGTAACGAAAGCTTCCAAGGAAGCAGATTTTGGAACCGTTCTGGTGAGCCAGCTTTTTGGCATTCCGAAGGTACTTTATCTGGTTGGTGCAACGCTTGCATTTTTGGGGATCACGACACCTTTGACATGGTATCTCTTTGTCGGGCTTGGTCTTGTGTTCATCATTTCCGGACGTATGATGGATAAACAGATCCGTGTGGAGAGCATTGAGGAGGAAGTGAGTGAGGCAGAGACGGAGGCAGAGGAGATACGCAAACCGGAAAATGTTGTTTCACTGCTTCAGGTAGATCCGATCGAACTGGAGTTTGGATATGGTATTATTCCACTGGCAGATGTCAATCAGGGTGGCGACCTTCTTGACCGTGTTGTCATGATCCGTAGACAGATTGCCTTGGAACTTGGTACGGTTGTGCCGATCATCCGTCTGCGTGATAATATCCAGCTGAATCCGAACCAGTATATTATTAAGATCAAGGGTATCCAGGTGACAGAGGGAGAAATCCTTTTTGACCATTATATGGCGATGAATCCAGGGTATGTAGAGGAAGAGATCACTGGTATTCCGACCTTTGAGCCATCTTTCCATCTGCCTGCGATCTGGATCACAGAGAGCCAGAGGGAGAGAGCGGAAAGCCTTGGATATACCGTTGTCGATCCGCCATCCATTATTGCTACACACCTGACAGAGGTGATCCGGAACCATATTGCGGAGCTTTTGACAAGGCAGGATGTACAGAATCTGGTCAACAATCTGAAAGAGAGCAATCCGGTTCTTGTGGACGAACTCATACCAAAATTGCTTGGTCTTGGTGAAGTACAGAAAGTATTACAGAATTTATTGAGCGAGGGAATTTCCATCCGAGATCTTTTGACTATTTTTGAAACACTTGCAGATCATGCCGCTGTGACAAGAGACACGGATGTCCTGACAGAATATGTCCGCCAGAGTCTGAAGAGGGCAATCTCAAATAAATTCTTCCCGGCAAACGAGACAACCAGTGTAATCACTTTAGATCCGAAGATCGAGCAGGAGATTATGTCGTCAGTCAAACAGACAGAGCAGGGAGCGTATTTAACCTTAGACCCTGAACGCACCAAGGCCATTATGGCATCTTTGGAGCAGGAGGCTGCAAAGCTTGAAAATATGGGAAAAACTCCGATCGTTATCACTTCACCGATTGTCCGTATGTATTTTAAGAAACTGACAGAAGATTATTTCAAAGATCTGATCGTTGTTTCATACAATGAAGTGGAATCGAATATTGAATTACAATCAGTAGGGATGGTGACAGCATAAATGACAATAAAAAAATTCCAGGGAAAAACACAGGAAGAGGCAACAGAGAAGGCAAGACAGGAGCTTGGAGCCGGAGCTGTTGTGATGAATGTAAAAGAAATCAAACCAAAGGGGCTTTTTAATTTTTTTAAG
>OLSG01001554.1_pt1 | contig 22929 bp, 20 predicted proteins | sample 1673041 | NCBI WGS metagenome assembly OLSG01 (sample SAMEA3136749, study PRJEB25190) | human gut metagenome | reverse complement strand
CCTCGAAAACTGTCCGAATATATGAAAAAGGTATTGTTATTTATAGCCATTCTGTTCTTTTTCGACCGTTTCGGGCAGGCTCAGTCGTTGACAATCGAATATAATATCGGTCACGGTTCGTATCAGATGTCCGATATGAAAGATATATTGAAAAAATCTATATTTTACAGTTTCGCAATTGCTTTAACTTCGCAGCTCAGTATTAACTGGTTCACAGCAAACTTTAAAATATCCATTGCAGTCGTTATTCTGGCCGCTTGTGGATTATTAATGTCCAATTTCCCACTGATTCCGGTTACATTTTTATCCGCAATCGGTGTATTTTCTATGCGTATGATCGTCTACTGGATCACCCACGGGCACTGGACGAGTCCTTCTCACTATATGCCGGAGATAGCTTTCTATCTTTGCTACGGACTTCTTCTACATCTGTATATCAGACGGTTTGATCATTTGTCGGCTGCTATTCATGAAAAGAGGAACCTGACACTGGGAGCTCTGATTCTGATCGACTACTTGGCAAACTTTATCGAGCTTCTCGTACGACTGGAACTCAGTTCCCTTGTCCTTCACATGCAGTCCGGAATCTTTCTGGCTGCTGTTATGCGTTCCTGTCTCACATGGCTTGTCATGTTGCTCTTTGAAAAATACCGGATCTTTTTAATTAAGAAAGAACATGAGGAACGTTATCAGAAACTGGTACTTCTCTTCTCCAAACTCAATGGGGAAATTGTCTGGATGAAGAAAAATACTACATTAATAGAAGAAACTATGAATAATTCTTACCGGCTCTTTGAAACACTGCGTGACTCAGGTGCCGATCCTGCCCTTGCCTCTTCTGCGCTTACTACTGCAAAAGATATTCACGAGATAAAGAAAGAATATCTGTTGATCATGCGTGGAATTTCCGAAGCACTGGAACAGGAACTGGAAAATGACGGTATGTATCTGGAAGAAGTGCTCTCCCTTTTAAAATCTTCCATCACCAATCTGGCGGAATCACAGGGAAAGACACTGAATCTTACTTATGAATATCAGAAAAATTTCTATACTTCCAGCCACTATGCCCTTCTTTCCATCTTCCGTAACCTTTTTGTAAATGCTTTGGAAGCTTCGAAGACTGACACAGTTAATCTTTCTGTCACAGAGGTCATCGAAGATGGGCAGGCTATTTTTACCGTTACTGATGACGGCCCGGGAATTCCGGCTGAATACATAGGAGAAGTATTTAAGACTGGATTCTCGACCAAGATTAATTTCCAGACAGGGGAAGTCAGCCGGGGACTTGGGCTGAATCTGGTACAAGATCTTGTAGAAGGGGAATTACATGGAACAATTGGTCTGACCTCTGTTCCTGGTCGGACAGTTTTTACCATCTGCATTCCTTTAAATGAATTGGAGGTAATGTCAAAATGATGTCTTTCTATTTTATAGACGATGACAAAAATATTTGTAACATTTTGAAACTAATTATAAATGAACGAGGACTTGGGGTATGTTGCGGCAGTGCTAATAATGCGGCTGAAGCACTGGAAGATCTTCCTTCAGCTAAACCGGATATTGTAATTGTAGATCTGCTCATGCCTGAGATGGACGGAATCAGCTTTGTAAAACAGGCTCGAAAAATAGTACCAGATGCATCTTATATTATGCTGTCCCAAGTGTCCTCCAAAGATATGATTGCTTCTGCCTATGAAGCCGGGATTGAATTCTTTATCCAGAAACCAATTAATAGTGTGGAAGTAGAAGCTGTCATCAAAAAAGTTTCCGATGGCTTATCTATGAAACGAATGGTCCGCAAAATGCAAAACATTTTTATGGAAGATACCAGCCCTGCAACTGTGACTGTACCTGACAATAGTGAGCAGATTGAGAATTCCCTTCGCACAATCCTTACAAGAATCGGTATTATCGGGGATATTGGCAGTAAAGATATCATTTCTATCGTCAAATATCTGGTCGACCACCAGGATCATGCTGACTCACTGACAGTCAGTGATCTGTGCAGCCGCTTCTGTGATACACCGAAATCTATGGAGCAGCGCATACGCAGAACAGCATTTAATGGACTTGTAAACCTGGCTCACCTTGGTCTTGAAGATTATAGTAACGAAATTTTTGTAGACTATTCCAGCACATTATACAATTTTGAGCAGGTTCGCAGGGAAATGGATTTTATACGTGGAAAGACTGATAAACACGGCAATGTAAGGATTAAGCAGTTTTTGAACGCATTGGCCTCTTATTGTCAATAATGCACAAAGTTATCGCGATTTGTTAAATTTTTAATGGTATTTTGACACCATTTGATACTTTTTGTAACCATGCTTATATATTAATCTCATCAATAAACACGGCGATGTTATTAAAATAACAAATCAAAGAAATGTGAGGTACAAAGTATGGTAACAATTTTATCTGGTGTAGGTTTACTACTCGTCACTCTGGCAGTCTTCTCTATTTTCAGTCTGAAGATGCCAAAAGGATCTCTTGCAATGGGCGGTATGGCAGACGCAGCCGTTGCAACATTCCTTGTTGAAGCAATTCATAAGTATATTTCCGGTGATCTGATTGGCATTGCATTCTTACGTGAAGTTGGAGATATCTCCGGAAGCATGGGCGGCGTTGCCGCAGCTACTCTTGTTCCAATTGCAATGGGTGCTAACCCGTTATTCGCAGTTGTAGCCGGTGTTGCTGTTGGTGGATTCGGAATCCTTCCTGGATTTATCGCAGGTTATGTCATTGGATTCATCGCTCCGATTATTGAAAAGAAACTTCCTGTTGGAATTAACATTATTGCAGGAGCACTTGTAATTGCTCCAGTTGCCCGTATTATTGTAACAGTTGTTGATCCTGGTGTAACATGGATTCTGTCACACATTGGTGCTACTATTTCTGCTGCTACAGACCAGTCTCCAATCGTTATGGGATTCCTGTTAGGTGGAATGATGAAGATGATCTGTACATCGCCGCTTAGTTCTATGGCGCTCACAGCTATGTTAGGACTGACCGGTCTTCCAATGGGTATTGCAGCCATCGCATGTTTTGGTGGATCCTTTACAAATGGACTTGTATTCCACAAACTGAAACTTGGTAACAAAGGTAATGTGATCGGCGTTATGCTTGAGCCATTAACACAGGCTCCAATCGTTACTTCTAACCCAATTCCGATTTACGGTTCTAACTTCTTCGGAGGTGGATTTGCCGGAATTTCAGCAGCAGTATTCCACATTGTGAACGATGCACCTGGTACAGCATCTCCAATCCCTGGACTGTTAGCACCATTTGCATTTAACCCGGTTCAGAATGTATTACTTGCTCTTCTGTTCGCAGCTATCGGAGGAAGTGTTGCAGGACTTGTAGGTGGAACAATTTTCAAACACATTCGTATGAAAAACGGAACTTACGAGAAGGCATCTGAAGCAGCCGAAGAAATGGCAGAAGCAGAGCTTGAGCCTGGAATGTAAGTATCGCACTCCATCGATATTGACATTGATACATATAAAAAAAGATGCGCTTCGCCAGCGCATCTTTTTTTTACATTAAAAATGGAATTCACGATAATTATGCAACAAGTTCTCATTTACCGCCTTACTGAACTTCTGGCTCCTGCCTGCGCAAAATATCATATGGGCTTGCCTGACCGCCTTCTAACTCAATATAGAGCACTTGTTTAGAATGTGGTGCACTCTCCTGGTCTTCACCTTCTTCGTTGATAATCCGTTTGACTGTGACTTCTACATTTTCTCCATCCGGTTTCATAATCTCAATTGTCTCACCGACTGAGAATTTGTTACGTTGCTCAATCTTGCAGCGCCCGTCACAGATTTCTCCTACAATTCCAAGATAAGTATATTCTTTTACATAAGTATTGCTGTCATAGATCTGGCTCTCTTCGGTTGGTTTTCCAAAGTAGAATCCTGTAGTGAACTGACGATATGTGCAGTTAGATATCTGATCCAGATACCAAGGCATGTTATCTCTGTATTTCTGTGGATCTTCCAGATAGTCATCTATCGCTTTGCGATAAGTTCTTGCAACGGTTGCAACATAAAGAGCCGTTTTCATACGCCCTTCAATTTTAAAGCTGTCGATTCCGGCATCGATCATTTCCGGAATATGCTCGATCATGCATAAGTCTTTTGAGTTGAAAATGTATGTTCCACGCTCATTTTCATAGACAGGCATATACTCTCCCGGTCTCGTCTCTTCCACGATGGAATATTTCCAGCGGCACGGATGCGTGCATGCTCCCTGATTTGCGTCACGACCGGTAAAGAAATTACTAAGCAGACATCTTCCGGAATATGATATACACATTGCTCCGTGAATAAAGCTTTCAATCTCCATCTCAGCCGGGATCCTTTCACGGATTTCTTTGATTTCTCTCAAGGATAATTCTCGGGCAGATACTACGCGGGAAGCTCCCTGCTTCCACCAGAACTGATAGGTCGCATAGTTCGTGTTATTCGCCTGCGTGCTGACGTGGCGCTGAATCTCTGGGCAGATTTCCTTTGCCAGCTCAAACACACCGGGATCTGCGATAATAAGCGCATCCGGTCCAACTTCTTTTAATTCTTTCAGATACTCTTCTACTCCCGGAAGATCATCATTATGCGCAAGAATATTGACCGTCACATGTACTTTTACACCATGTGCATGCGCAAATTCCACACCCTTCTTCATATCTTCCATGGAAAAATTCTTTGCTTTCGCACGAAGCCCAAATGCTTCGCCACCAATATATACTGCATCTGCACCAAACATAACCGCAGTCTTCAATACTTCCAGACTGCTGGCCGGGATTAATAATTCCGGACGTTTCTGACTCATACTTCTCTTCTCCTTCTCTTTTTATTAATTTTCTATTCTTCTTAAATATCACTGCTTAAATATCTATCACTATTTAAATATCACTGCGCTTTACACTTAATGCCACGCCGTCTCCCAGTGGAATAATCGATGTCTGCAACTGATCATGATGCTTTAACTCATAGAGATATTCCCGCATACGGCTGTGAATAGTCCGGTTCCTGCGCTCCACCGCGAATCTGGATTCAATAATATCACCTTCCTGCAGCACATTATCTGACACAAGCACTCCATCTGTCCCAAGAAGCCGCATAACTTCCGGAAGGTAATGAATGTACTGCCCTTTTGCCGCATCCACAAATATCAGGTCATACGGCCCTTCCAGGCCATGCATCACTTCCAGGGCATCTCCCTCAATCAAATCAATCTGCTCTTCCTTCCCTGCCCGTTTAAAATTCGCCCGGGCTATCGGAATTCGTTTATCATAATTTTCTATTGTTGTAATATGCCCGCCTTCCGGCATATATTCACTCATAAGAATTGACGAAAAACCAACCGCAGCTCCTACTTCCAAAATCCGCATCGGTCTTTTGATCATCAGCAGAACCTTCAGAAAACTCTGCATTTCCTTCCGGATAATCGGCACACGGTCTCTTAAAGCTTCCTGCTCAATCGCTTCAATTACCGCGCTTTCCGGCACCTCCAGCGACCGGATATAAGTCACCATCCGCTCATCTACGATCATTTACAACCACCTCTCTCCTCAATCAGGGACACCCACCTCGCAATTGGAGACACCCCTCTTCGCAATTGGGGACGTAGTACTTCTTCAAAGTACTACGTCCCCTGTTAAATAAATGTCACTTTATACATCCATAATAATCGGCAAAATCATCGGACGACGTTTTGTTTTTTTCCAGATAAATTCGTTCATTGTATCGCGAATCACTAATTTTATCTTGCTCCAGTCAGCATTTCTCTGATGATTCAGGCAATCTTCTACTGCGTCAGTTACGACTTGTCTTGCCTCTTCCATAAGATCTTCTGACTCACGAACATAGACAAATCCACGGGACACAATATCCGGTCCTGCCAGGAGCTGGTTGCTTCCGCGCTCTAACGTCAGGACTACGATCATAATTCCGTCCTCTGCCAGATGCTGTCTGTCTCGAAGTACGATATTTCCCACATCACCGACACCAAGTCCGTCTACAAGAATCTCTCCCGTATGGACTTTATCTACAACTTTTGCCTCTTGTTCACTGACTTCCAGTACATCTCCGGAATGAAGCATGAAGACATTCTCTTTTGGAATTCCAAGAGATTTTGCCAGGTTCGCATTTGCCTTTCTGTGACGGTACTCACCATGTACCGGTACTGCATACTTTGGTTTGACCAGTGAATAAATCAGCTTTAATTCTTCCTGGCACGCATGTCCGGATACATGAGCATCCTGAAAGATAACATTTGCACCTTTCTCAGACAGCTCATTGATAACTCTGGATACGGATTTCTCATTTCCAGGGATTGGGTTAGAGCTTAAAATAACTGTATCGCCTGGCATGATCGTTACCTTCTTGTGAATGTCTGCCGCCATTCTGGAAAGAGCCGCCATAGACTCACCCTGGCTTCCGGTCGTGATCAGAACCGTCTTCTCCGGCGGATAATTCTTAAGCTGGTCTATCTCGATCATCGTGTTCTCCGGAACATTCAAGTATCCGAGTTCCTGTGCTACCTGAATGATGTTCACCATACTGCGTCCTTCTACTACAACCTTGCGGTCATACTTGCACGCTGAGTTGATGATCTGCTGTACACGGTCTACATTAGACGCAAATGTCGCAATGATGATTCTTGTATTCTGATGTTCTGCAAATATATGATCAAAGGTAATACCTACCGTACGTTCAGACTGTGTAAAGCCTTTTCGTTCTGCATTGGTACTGTCTGACAAAAGTGCCAGTACTCCTTTTTTCCCAATCTCTGCAAATCTCTGAAGATCGATAGCATCTCCAAAGACTGGTGTATAATCTACCTTAAAGTCTCCTGTATGCACAACAATTCCTGCCGGGGAATAGATTGCAAGTGCTGCTGCATCCTGGATACTATGGTTCGTCTTAATAAATTCTATCCTGAACTGTCCAAGGTTAATAGACTGTCCATGTTTTACTACTTTTCTTCTCGTTGAGCGAAGCAGATTGTGCTCTGTCAGCTTCTTCTCTATAATACCCATCGTAAGCTTTGTTGCATAGATTGGGATATTGATCTCCCGTAAAATGTAGCTTAATGCTCCAATATGGTCCTCATGACCATGCGTGATAACAAATCCTTTTACTTTCTCAATATTGTTTTTCAGGTATGTCACATCTGGAATAACAAGGTCAATTCCAAGCATACCGTCCTCTGGGAATGCCAATCCGCAATCCACAACAATAATACTGTCTTCGTACTCGAAAGCAGTAATGTTCATTCCGATCTTCTCGAGTCCCCCGAGTGGAATGATACGCATACTTCCAATATTCTCTTTTTTCAAGTTTACACCTCCACGTAATTACAGACCCCCAGTGTAACAAAGGGTCTATTTCTGTTTCTTTCTACATTCACTGCACTGTCCGTAGAACTTTAATTCGTGGTCTAACACATGAAATCCTGTCTCTTCCTCTATATGCCGCTCCAGTTCATCCAACAGGTCGTCTTTAAAAGGCAGTACTTTTCCACATGTTTTACATATCAGATGGTGATGATGGTGCTTTCCTGTGCCATCCAGCGTCTCCCCGATCTCATAACGCACACATCCATCATCCAGATTAATACGATCCACCAATTGCATTTCCAGTAACAACTGCACTGTTCGGTAAATGGTTGCCAGCCCGATCTCCGGGTAATCTTCTTTTACGAGCTCATAGATATCTTCAGCAGTCAGATGTCTGTCCTTATTCTCTGCAAGAACCTGCAGTACAAGCAGTCTCTGATTCGTCACTTTAAGCCCTTTTTCTTTTAACTTTTTCTTAAAACTCTCCTGACTGACTGACATAATTCATTACCTTTCAATTTCCACATCTTCCAGAAGTTCTTCAAAAACTCCCATTATCCCATTCAGTTCTTTTTCATCTTCCACAAACTCATAGATTGCCTCGGATGATTCCTCCGGTGACGTGTCTTTTAAAATCCAACATTCTGCATCGTCTTCTTCCGAATCCGTGACAAGAATATAAGATACTCCATTTAACTTTGTCTGCTCCAACACAAAAAACTCTTCATTTTCCTGTGAATCTGCAGACGCAAATGTAATCTTTTCCATAAATCTTCTACCCTTCTTTATTCAGGTGTGCGGAGTCCAGGTATCCCTGCAATATAAAAACAGCCGCAATCTGGTCAATATACTTCTTGCGGTCTTCTCTTCTTACCTTATTCTCGATTAAAGTCCGCTCTGCCGAAACAGTAGTCAGACGCTCATCCCACATCACGACCTCAAGGCCGGTCCGTCGTCCGATCATCTCACCAAATTGCATAGATTTTTCCGCCCGATCTCCAATATCATTGTTCATATGCTTCGGAAGTCCGAGCACAATCTTCTCAACTTCATACTCTGCCACCAGTTCCTCGATGCGGGCACATGTCTTCCGAAGCTTGTTCTCGTCCTTACGGCATATAGTCTCTACAGCCTGCGCAGTTATCCCCAAAGGATCACTGACAGCCACCCCGACTGTACGCGAGCCGTAGTCCAGTCCCATAATCCTCATATATATTATCCCCACTTATTATGCTCAATATACGTCTTGAACATCTCTTCAACCAGCTCATCCCGTTCCATCTTCATAATCAGACTGCGGGCACCATTATAACTGGTAATATAAGTCGGATCACCGGACATAATATAACCTACGATCTGGTTCACCGGATTATACCCTTTTTCCACAAGAGCCTTGTACACAATTTCAAGAATATCTTTTGCCTGAATCTGTGGTGCACTCTCTACCTGAAAAAATTGCGTATTGCTTAATTCTTTCATACTACTCACGTCCTTCACATTACTTTGTAATTATTCTCACATCTTCATAATTACATTTCTTCAATCTTATTCTAACCTATCATTTGTCAAAATTCAATGAATTATTTGCTTTGTATCTTCGATTTTAACATTTTTCAGTTGATTTGATAGATTTTCTTCTGTTTTTAAACCAATTTTAACATATTCTTTCGTGTGCCCGACCTGGTAAATGCCGTCTTCTGTCTCAACTGCCTCTTCCATCAGCACTTCCTGTGTCGTTCCAAGGAGTCTTTCCTCATAAGCTTTCTGTTTTCTATGACCAAGCTCAATCATTTTCGCGCTTCGCTCACTTTTTATTTCCTCCGGAACCTGATCCGGCATCACGGCTGCTTTCGTTCCTGCTCTTCTGGAATATTTGAAAATGTGTGTCTCATAGAAATTCACGCGGTCTACAAAATCCATGGACTCGGCAAACTCTTCCTGTGTCTCCCCCGGAAATCCTACAATCACATCTGTTGTCAGTGCCGGATTGTGGAAATATTTCCGTAAAAGATCACATTTTTCCATATATTCTTCTGCACTGTAACGACGATTCATACGCTTCAGGGTCGCATTGCAGCCACTCTGTAATGACAGATGAAAATGCGGACACATCTTCGGAAGTACCACAATACTGGAAGCAAATTCTTCTGTAATGATCCTCGGCTCCAGAGATCCAAGCCGGATTCTTTTAATGCCGTCAATTTCATGTACTTTCTGGATCAGTTCCAGAAGGCTCTCCCCAGTATCAATTCCATAAGAACTCAGATGGATTCCTGTCAGCACAACTTCTTTATATCCGGAAGCTGCCAGTGTCCGCACCTCTTCTAATACATGTTCCAGGTTACGGCTTCTGACACGTCCTCTCGCATACGGAATGATGCAGTAAGAACAGAACTGATTGCACCCATCCTGGACCTTGATATACGCGCGGGTATGCTCTGCTGTATGAGTGACCTGCATCTCCTCATATTCTTTCTCATGGTTGATATCAAGCAGCTCTTTTTTTACTTTATGCTGAGCATTGTAATACTCGTCCAGAATCGCGATCAGGTCTTTCTTTTTATTATTTCCAACTACGATGTCCACACAAGGGTCGATATCTTCTCCTCTTGCCTGCACATAACAGCCTGTCGCCACAACTACCGCATCCGGGTTCATTTTCCGTGCTTTATGAAGCATCTGCCGGGATTTGCGGTCTGCAACATTGGTAACTGTACATGTATTGATAATATAGACATCTGCCCCTTCTTTAAATGGCACGATCTCATATCCATTCTGCTCCAGAAGCTCCTGCATAGCCTCTGTCTCATATGCATTTACTTTGCAGCCCAGATTATGGAGCGCAGCTTTCTTTTTCATTTTACACATTCCTTTCAAAATATTTGGTATTTGTTTCTTGACTTTTATCTGTCATACTTTTAAGATAGAGATGATAGAAGTATGATAAATAAGGAGGTAACGTACAATGAAAACTGTACAGGTTTATTTAAATTCAATCCAAAAGGTGAACTCTTTTTCTCACGAGCTTGAACAATTCGACAACGACTTTGATCTTGTTTCCGGAAGATATATCGTAGACGCTAAGTCTGTTATGGGAATCTTCAGTCTGGATCTGAATGAGCCAACAACTCTGAATATCCACGCAACAGATTCTGAGATGGGTCCTATTCTTGAAGCAATCAAGCCTTATATCGTAAGCGAAGATCCTAAGTAGGATTCAGGCCAAAAAGCATATATCAAAAGCAAAGCAACAAAGATAACAGGGCAGTTCTTCCTTTCGAAGGGCTGCCCCTTTTTATTTCACTTTTTCTATTTCACTTCAATGATCTCTGCTGTATCTAACGCTGTCTGCATAAGTTCATCGATCTTCTCTGCCAGATTCTCCTCAGAACGGCGGATAACCTCGATATTCGGCTTTGTGACCGGATGCTTTGCCACGAAAATGGTACAGCAATCCTCAAATGGAAGAATGGAGGTCTCATAAGTATCGATCTTCTCTGCCACATCTACAATGTCCTGCTTATCAAATCCAATCAGTGGCCGATATACCGGCATCGTACATACATCATTCGTTGCAGCCAGGCTCTGCATAGTCTGACTTGCCACCTGTCCGATACTCTCTCCCGTCACCAGTCCAAGGCAGCCATCACGTCTTGCGAATTCTTCCGCAATACGCATCATATAGCGGCGCATAATAATAGTCAGCTCGTCATGCGGGCATTTGTCATAAATATACAACTGAATATCTGTAAAGTTCACAACATGTAATTTGATCGGTCCGGAATATCTTGCCACAATCTTCGCAAGATCAACTACTTTTTGCTTTGCACGCTCACTTGTGTACGGCGGTGCATGGAAATAAGTTGCCTCAAGACCAACTCCTCGTTTGGATACCATATAGCCTGCGACCGGACTGTCAATTCCGCCGGATAACAGAAGCATAGCGTTTCCATTGGTTCCTACCGGCATTCCGCCTGCTCCTGGAATAATCTCAGAATAAACATAGATTTCATTTCTCACTTCTACATTTACCAGTACATCCGGGTGATGTACGTCTACCTTGATCTCCGGGAACGCATAGAGAATCGCCTCTCCAAGGTCACGGCTTATTTCCATAGAGTTCTTCGGATATGACTTTCTGGCACGGCGTGACTCTACCTTAAATGTAAAGTTGCGGTCCGGATACATCTCTGCCATATAAGCTACCACGTCTTTTTTCAATTCCTCGAAACCTTTATCCTCCATACGGACAACCGGGCAGATTCCGACCAGTCCGAACACTCTTTTCAAATGTTCCACCGTATCCTCGTAATCATAATCACCCTCACAGTCCACATAGATTCTTGCCTGGGATTTGTGGACATCAAAGTTCCCGTCTACATCCTTTAACGCATAACGCACCTGTCTTACAAGAGCATCTTCAAAAAGATAACGGTTCTTTCCTTTGATACCAATCTCCCCGTATTTCAATAAAAATGTATGAAATCTCATCGATCTTCTCCTCATTTATCTCTAATGTCTGGTATATTTTCTAAGCATCGGTACTATATTATACAGAGTATCTAATGTATAGTCAATCTCTTCCATCGTATTAAACTCAGAAAGACTGAATCTAAGCGTTGCATCCAAAAACTGCTGACCGGCTCCGATTCCTTTTAACACGCCACTGATCTGCGGATGGTTTGATGCACATGCAGAACCACTGGATACATAGATGCCTTTATCTTCCAGCGCATGCAGAAGAACCTCGCTTCGGATTCCCGCAAATCCAACACTGATAATGTGTGGCGCACTGGTCTCATCATAAAGACCATGGATGGTCGTATCCGGGATCTGCTTCACGCCTTCAATAAAATGCTCCTTCATCGCACGCATCGCTGCAACTTTTTCATCCAGATTTTCATAAATCATCTTCGCAGCAAGACCAATCCCTGCAATTCCAGGTACATTTTCCGTACCGGAACGGACATTTTTCTGTTGTTCACCGCCAAATACGATTGGTTTTATCTTCACATGTTCATCAATATAAAGCACTCCGATTCCTTTTGGTCCATGAATCTTATGTCCGCTGATGGAACACATATCCACCTTCAGGCGCTTCGGGTAAATGTGATACTTTCCAAATCCCTGCACAGCATCCACATGAAACAAAATGTTCTTGTTATACGCTTTTACCATGCTGGCAGCCTCCTGGATCGGCTGTACGGATCCCACCTCATTATTCACATACATCACAGATACAAGGATCGTGTCTTCACAGAGTGCATCCTTCAGTGCATCCAGACTGATTCTTCCAAAGCGGTCCACCGGAAGAAATGTAACACGAAATCCTTCCTCTTCCAGATAGCGCATCGTATTAATGATCGCCGGATGCTCAATTCCGGATGCGATCAGATGATTCCCTGCTCTTCGATTCGCTTTTGCTGCCCCGATCAATGCCAGATTATCACTTTCCGTACCTCCGGAGGTGAAAAAAATTTCTTTCTCCTGCACCTTTAAAAGCTTTGCAAATGTCTCTTTCGCTTCTTTTATATATTTTTCAGCCTCCACGCCCTTACGGTGCATGGAAGATGGATTTCCATAATCTTCACACAATACCTTACGGACCAGATCTCCCACTTCCGGGTATGCCTGAGTCGTCGCAGAATTGTCCAGATATACTTCCTTCATTCTATCTCACTTCCTGTTTCCTTTTTTCCAATAACAGTTGATCACTGTCTCTTCTTATCATCAATATATGTCCCTGCAATTTAATATGTAACTTGCTCCAGTTGAAACATCAGCACAGACAATAGCGCAAGTCCCGCTGTCTCTGTCCGTAAAATACGCTTTCCAAGAGTTATGACCTGACCGCCCGTCTCACATGCAAGCGCAATCTCATCCGGATCAAATCCGCCTTCCGGTCCGATAAATATTCCAACAGACTGTCCCGGCTTTATGGACTGTATCAGTTTCTTTGTGTGGTCCATACCTTCTGCACACTCATAAGGCACCAATACAACATCCAAATCTTTTGCCATCTCAAGGGCTTCCTTATAAGTCTTCACAGACGTCACTTCCGGCACGATCCCCCGCCCGGACTGTTTGGCTGCGCTGGCTGCAATTGTATTCCAACGCTCCACTTTCTTCGCCCCTTTTTTCGCATCCAGCTTCACCACACACCGCTTCATGGAGACCGGGACTACCGCATAGATTCCAAGCTCCACACATTTCTGCACGATCAATTCCATCTTCTCCTGCTTCGGAAGACCCTGAAACAGATAGATCTTTGATGGGAGTTCCGCATCTGAAGCTTTCGTCTCTACGATTTTCAACTGCACCTGCTCCTCTTCAAAATCCCGAACCTGGCAGAGATATTCTTTTCCCTGACCGTCACTGACCGTCACTTCCTCACCAATTCGCATACGGAGCACATTTTTCATATGATTCACATCAGAACCTTCGATCCGGATTGTTTCTTCCGATACTTGAGAGGCATCTACAAAAAAATGCTGCATTTTCTCTTTACTCCTCTAGGCATTCTTTCTTGCTACAACAGATACCCACTCGCCCTGGTGATTCACTTCCAGAACTTCCAGTCCGGCAGCCTTCACAGCTTCTACTACAACATTTTCTTTATCTTCGATAATTCCACTTGTAATATATACAGCACCCGGCTTCATCTGATGAATGATGACCGGCGTCAGCGGAACAAGGACATCTGCCAGAATATTTGCTGCTACAATATCATATTTTTCATATCCAACCGCATCCTGAACAGCCGTGTCATCAATGATATTTCCGATCATGACCTCGTACTGATCCTTGCGAATCCCATTCACTTCCATATTCTCGTGAGTCGCATCGATGGCGCATGGATCAAGATCTGTTCCAAGAGAATGCTTTGCCCCGAACTTAAGCGCCAGCATTCCAAGAATCCCGCTTCCACAACCAACATCTAAAATCTCCGTCTCGGATGTCACATATTTTTTCAACGCCCGGATGCAAAGCTGTGTCGTCTCATGCATACCTGTTCCGAATGCTGTACCCGGATCAATATGAATGACCATCTTGTCGCTGTCCTCCGGCTTTACTTTTTCCCAGGATGGGATTACAAGAATGTCGTCTATATAGAACTGATGGAAGTACTGCTTCCAGTTGTTGACCCAGTCTACATCTTCCGTCTCAGATTCCTCGATGGTGCACTCCCCAACATCAAGAAATGCACGCATATCTTCCAATTCTTTTCTCACGTTCATAAGAACCGGCGCCACATCTTCTTCCTCATCCAGATAAAATGTCAAATATGCTGTCCCGTCATCATCTGGAATATCCGGCAGAATATCCACGAACATCTGCTCCTTATCCTGTTCTGTAAGCGGAATCTTATCCTCAATCTGCACACCTTCAATTCCAAGATCTGCCAGCATACTGCTCACAATATCCTCCGCCTGTGTCGTTGTTTTTAAACGAAACTGCTTCCATTTCATAATACTTTCTCCTTCTTTGCGTTCATTATCTTCCTTTGATGATACCCGGTTTCTAACCTCGTTATCATTTATTTCATTTCTTTTCTTACAGCCTGTAACGCCGCATCCACTACATGATGCATATCCATATAACGGTAAAGTCCCAGACGCCCTCCAAAGATTACGTTCTCTTCCTTCTCTGCCAGCTCTTTGTATTTTGCATAAAGTGCTGTATTCTTCTCATCATTGACCGGATAATAAGGTTCGTCCCCTTTCTTCCATGTCACCGGATACTCTCTGGAAATAACGGTCTTCTCCTGGGTTCCAAATTCAAAATGCTTATGCTCAATGATTCTTGTATATGGAACTTCATACTCTGTATAATTGACCACCGCATTTCCCTGATAATTGTCTGTATCCAGAATCTCTGTCTCAAAACGAACCGTACGATATTCTAATTCACCAAAACAATAGTCAAAATATGCATCTACAGGTCCAGTATACACTACTTTTTTACCGAGTGGACGAAGATTTTCTTTTTCTTTCAAATAATCCACATTCAAACGGACCTCCGCGCCTTCCAGCATCTTCTCAATGATCTGCGTGTAGCCTCCCACCGGAATCCCCTGATAAAGGTCATTAAAATAATTGTTATCATAAGTCAGGCGGACCGGCAGTCTCTTAATGATCTCCGGCGGCAGCTCTGTCGCACGCCTTCCCCACTGCTTCTCAGTGTACCCCTTGATCAGGATCTCATAAATATCTTTTCCAACCAGGCTGATTGCCTGCTCTTCCAGGTTCTTCGGCTCCTTCACGCCATATTCCTTCACCTGTTCCTCAATCTTAGTCTTCGCCTCTGCCGGTGTGATCACACCCCAGATCTTATGAAATGTATTCATATTGAACGGCATATTGTACATCTGGCCTTTATAATATGCCACCGGGCAGTTCGTATAACGGTTAAATGTTGCAAACTGTCCAATGTAATCCCACACCTCTTTATTACTTGTGTGGAAAATATGTGCTCCATACTGATGCACCTGGATTCCTTCCATCTCTTTTGTATAAATGTTTCCACCGATATGCGAACGCTTCTCTACAACGAGGCAGCTCTTTCCTGCCTTCATAGCCTCATGGGCAAAGATTGCTCCATAAAGCCCAGACCCTACAATAATATAATCGTACATAATCCCTCCTGCTGCCTTTTAAGCTCCATTTATGCCTTTCAAACTCCATTTATGCCTTTTAAGTTCCATTTATTAAGAGAGGAATGCATCTTACATTATGCATTCCTCCCTGGTTACTCATTTCACTCTTATTAATCTAGATCAATATAATCTACCTGGAATGTGTCATCCTTCTCAGAATGGCTGCGTCTCTCCTTCGGACGCTCACTGAGCAGATCATCTAAATCATCTACCATATCATCCTCTTCTTCCTCATCCATCACAAATGATTCGAAGTTCTCATCTTCATATAAAGACATATCCGTAATGGTATTAAAATCATCAAATTTCACTGTACGAAGTGGTGCTTCTCTGACTTCATCAAATTTCTCTTCTTCAAAGTCATCATCTGCATAATCATCTTCGTCATCATAACGCTTGCTATCATAACGATCATCATCATCGTCAAATTCGTCAAATTCGTCATCATCGTAGTCATCAAAGTCATCTTCGTCTACGACTTTTTTCTTTTTGCCTTTTTTCGGAGCCGGCTGATCTTTCTTTTTATTTTTCTTCTTCGGAGCCGGTTCCGGTTCTTCCTCTTCTAAGTCGATTCCATACTCATCATACAGATCATCCAGCTCAATATCACGGTTACGAAGCTTCACACGAACCACAATCAAACGGATAATGAGAAGAAGTAAAATAACAATAAAGATAATCGCAAATACTTTAAAATGTCCGTCAATCACATTCTGCATCTTGTCAAAGAAGCCATTTGCCTTTTTCTTAGCATTGCTTGCTCCGGTATCCTGCTTTACATCACATCTCTGATACGTATTCTCCTGAGAATCATACTCGTAGAAATTCTTCGTACCATTGTTGTTTACAGCATACATCAGATAGAATCCATCTTTGTCATTATCCTGCCATACAGGGAATTCCTGTCCGTTCAGTGTCAGTGTTGTCTGCGCATAATTAGATGGCAGCTTCACACTTGTATCACTTAACAGAACAATCGTTGTTGTATCGGAAATATCAATCTCTTCATATGGTGCAAATGTTGCATTTGAATCATCATATAAGAAGAAATTGGAATTACCATCCGCTGATGTCAGATAAGCAAGGTAAATACCATTTGTCTCGTTATAAGCCATTGGGCGGTCAGCGCCCTCATAATTCATTGTTGTCTTTGTAAATCCTGCTGGAACAGAAGCTTCTACAAAATCACTCAGCGTATAAGAAGTACCGTTCACCTCAACTGTAACATCGCCACTAGCTGCTGTGTCAGCACCTTCTGCTGCCTGAGTATCATCCACGATCTTAGAAGGATCTCCGGCAGCGATTGTCACTGTAGATTTTCCTTCTGTCAACTTAACCTCTGAACCAGAACTGGATTTCACATCCTGAGATGCTACCGTAATCTCTGTGGAACCTTCTTGCAATGCCTGGAATGTCATGGTAAATGACACTTCTGAAGAGCCGCCATTTCCTGAGTATGTCAGGGTTCCATCACCACCGGTCACTCCATCACCGGAATTAAACTTCAATGCACTGGCATCATAAGAAAGTGTTACTGATGAACTTCCAAGAGATCCACTGCTGGATTTTAAAACACATTTTACGTCTACCATATCTCCCACAGCCGTACTCGGATCTGCAAAAGAAATTCTACCGCCAGCTGCATGGGATGTCAGTGTCACGCTGGTAGCCAGCACACATACACAGGCAACTGCAGCCAGTACTTTCTTTAAAAACTTCATGTACTTTACCTCTTTTTTCTATAGTTTCTGTATTTTAAGAATGGTTATACATTATTCTGCACTTTCACCACCGGAAGATTCTCCGCCGCCGGAGCTGCTTCCACCAGATTCACTTCCGCCACCGGAACTGCTGCCACCGGAGCTGCTTCCGCCAGATTCACTTCCGCCACCGGAACTGCCGCCTGAACTTCCGCTGCCGGAGCCGCCGCCTGATCCGCTGTCTGATTTATTGCCACCGGAGCTTCCACTGCCAGAGGAATTGCCGCTACCGGAGCCTCTACTTGAAGTTCCTGAAGATTTATTGGAACTGCTTCCTGATGAACCCTTAGAAGAACTGTTGGAGCTGTCATCGTAATAACTGTCATTATCTTTTGTTGTCCCTTTACCAACATCAGTTGCTTTCTTTTTAACACCTGCATCAATACTCAGCACAACATCTGATGGGGTGTAGCCATCATCTCCAAAGAAGAATTGATGAAGCTGTTGCACATCTCCTGCTAAATCAGTAGGAAGTACGGAACTTCCAATTCCACTTAATGTTCCAGTTGATTTATTAAATGGGAATCCCGTAGTTTCTCCCAATGTATACTTTTTAAAATCTTTTGCATAAGAAAGAATTTCCGGTAATGTAAAGTTAGTACCTACCTCTGCAAATACGTCGTCTGCAATTTTATTGATTGTTGCAAGATTAGCTGCCTGTAATTTTTCTACAATCTTCTCAATCACAAAGCGCTGACGCTCCGTTCTCTTAAAGTCATCACCTTTCGTGTAACGAATACGGCAGAAAGAAGTAGCCTGAACACCATCTAGATGATGCACCCCAGCACCAACCAGGTCTTCTTCAAATGGACGTCCTGTTACTACAGCAGTCTCATCACAATACATATTCGTATACTTAACTTCTTCTTCTGTAAGTTCAATATCCAGACCACCGAGTGTATCAATCACATCAATCATAGCATTAAAATTCACTGCAACATAATGTTCAATATTCAAATCCAGATTTTTGTTCAACAATGCAACTGCCTCTTCTACTCCTCCAAAGGAATATGCTGCATTCGCTTTATTGTATGTACCATCTGACTGTTGCAAAATCGTATCACGATATACGGAACTAATCTTTACTTCTCCAGTCTCCTGATTCAGGCTTGCGATCATGATTGTATCACTTCTAGTACCTTTTCCCAAAGAAGCCTCTCTGGAATCCACTCCAAATAACGCAACATTTAAGTATCCCGTCTTATGTTCTACTTCTTTATTAATTTCCAGCTTATTCACATCTAGCTTCTGGACTTCCATCTTGTCTACCTTGCTGGTCACATAAGCCGCTGCCGCTGCTCCTCCACCAATCACGAGTACTAATAGTATGCTAACAGCAATCACACCAATCTTCTTACCTAACGACCAGGTAGAAAATCCTCTTTTTTTTCTTCTACCTCTATGTACCTTACGATTACTTCTTCTTTTCTTAGCCATCGAAACTTCCTTTCTTTGAACAGAATTAAACAGATTAATAATATCCTATTTTTTTACAAATTTCAACAGAAATTATGTTTCTTAAGATTTTTTCCAGTATTTTGGACTTGATGTACATTTTAATACGAGCCATTTTGGTAATTTTTCATATCGCTTTCCCAAGAAATATCCCATATATTTACATCCTGACTGATATATCAAATTCAATATTTCCAAAGGCTGTCCGCTCCGGATCAGGTATTTTGCAGTCGCTTTTACCATACGAATTCCTTCTCCTTCTGACGGAACTCCTTCAAACACTTCCGGATGTTGTGCCTGTGACACTGCAAGATCAAAATTACGATGAAACTGTTGGTTTCCCGTATAATTATGTGAATGTATCACTTTCGCTTCTGCCACATATGCCACCTTATCTCCAGCTAAAATCCTCTTTCCGGCAAAAATCATATCTTCATTAAATATAGTTGGATCTTCAAATCCTCCTGCACTCAAAAGATAGTTCCTTCGATAAGCTGCACATACATCTGAGCAAAAAAATGTTTTAATTCCAAGCTGTGGCAAATCAACTTTTGATTTGATTCTGCTTTTTTCCGGGTAATTAAACCTTCTTGTATATCTTTCTATTATATTGCAATCCTCTCTTGGCAATTGTCTTCCATATGCAATCCCAATCTCCGGATTATTTTTAAACACTTCCACAAATCTTTCAGTCAACCGATTATCTGCTGGGATTGCATCCTGCGTCATATAGAGAACAATATCTGCCTGTGAAATACTAGCTCCCATATTTCTTGTTCCCCCATGATCAAACTCTTCTTGTCTGATGTGAGTAACTTCAATCTGATATGGTTCTGATTCAAGCATTTGTGGAAATTCTCCTACTTCCGTATTAATTATGATAATTTTATGAATCGGATATTCCTGCTTTTGTAACTTGCTAATTAATTGTCCAAACTCACTTCCTGGTCTGTATGTTGGAATAATTACATCCACCTGCATTTAAAATTCCCCTTTATTTACTATTTTGCTTTTCTGAAGTGTCTGATTCTTCTCCTCCACTCTTATAAGTAAAGTCTGTAGTCTCTTTATAAGTTTCCGGATCAACCCGTGTCAATTCTATAATTGCATCATTTGCTTCTTTCACTTCATCAGAAGGATCATAATCTTCTTTTCCAAATAAAAATTGATGTAATTCTGTTACATTTTTAGCCAATCCAACTGGAGCGACATAAGACCCTTTGTGTCCTTTTACATTGTCACATGTTGTCACTTCAAATGGGAATCCAGACATCTCACTAAGTTTGTAATTTGTTGCTTTTGATGCAAGCGCCAGGAAATTACCTGTTGTCAGATTTGTAGAAATCTGTGGAACGATTTCATTAATCAACTTGTTCAATGTAATCACATTTGCACTCTGTGCTTTTTCAACTATTTTTTCTAATACAATTCTCTGACGATGTGTTCTCTCAAAATCCATTCCGCTTGTATATCGAATTCTCGTATACGCTACTGCCTGAATACCATCTACGTGATGTGTTCCTGCTCCTTTAAGTCTGGAAGTTTCACGACCTACTACAATTTCAGTTTCATCGCAATACATATTGGTATATTTAATTTCATCTTCTGTAAAATCAAGATCAATTCCGCCCAACGCATCTATAATATCTGCCAATGCATTGAAGTTGACGCTGATATATTTTTCAATATCAAGATCTAAATTACGATTCATAAGCGCAATTGCTTCGGCTGGTCCTCCCATACGGTATGCAGAATTAGCTTTCTGATATTTCCCATTTTCCTGCTTCAAAAGTGTATCTCGATAGAGTGAAATTAATTTCACCTCATTGGTCTTATTATTAATACTGGCTATCATCATACAGTCACTCTGTACTCCGCCATCCAGCTCGCCTTCTCTAGAATCCAGACCAAATAATGCAATATTCGTATAATCTCCCGTACTCTTATAAATATTAAGATCATCTGTGTTCAGCGTAGTCGTATCCATCTTATCCATAACGAACATTCCATAAGCTACAACTCCAAGACCTGCCAGGATTAACAATTCAACCATAATAATGATGATCCTTTTTCTGCGTTTCTTTTTTAGCCTTCGTTCACGTTCCAATCTTTGCTGTCTTTTATTCAATCTCTTTTTATCCATACTTACACTCCTCTTATTCGGACCTTCTTATTTCCTGTTTAATATGCGTTTCTGTTAATAAAGCCTTTAAAAAATGTCAGGAAAATAATTTTAAAATCAAATCCCATTGTCCAGTTTTCGATATAATAAAGATCAAATTCTATACGCTTCTGAATAGATGTATCTCCCCTGTATCCATTCACCTGCGCCCAACCTGTAAGTCCAGGTCTTACCTGATGTTTAATCATATATCTTGGGATTTCCTCTTTGAATTTTTCAACAAATTGCGGTCTTTCCGGCCTTGGTCCGACAAGACTCATGTCTCCTATTAATATATTAAAAAGCTGTGGCAATTCATCAATACTTGTCTTACGAATAAATCTTCCAATTGGTGTCACACGTGGATCATTTTTCGTCGTCCAGCCTTTCTTTTCATCTTTTTCATCCTGAACAACCATAGAACGGAACTTATACATATAAAACGGACGATTATGCTTTCCAATTCTTTCCTGTTTAAAAATAAGTGGTCCCGGTGAAGTTACTTTAATAATGATTGAAGTAACAAGCATTACCGGCGAAAACAATATAATCGCAACCAATGCTCCAAAAATATCCACACAACGCTTCGCCACTGCGTTTAACATATTATTCAAAGGTACCCGTCGAATATTTATGACCGGCATTCCCATCAAATCTTCGGTGTACGGTTTTGTCGGAATAATATTATTATAATCCGGAACAAATTTCGTATGCACACCAGACTTTTCGCACATATTAACAATCCGTCCCAGTTTATGATACTCAGCCAGTCCAAGCGTAATTACAATCTCATCCAATTGGTTCTGCGGAAGAATTTCTGCCAGTTTATCTGTTCCGCCAAGAATCTTTATTCCTCGATATTCCTCTCCTTCAGGCTTATTATCTGCCAATATTCCTTTTACAATATATCCCCATTCTGGATGTGTTACCACGCGATCCAGATATCCTTCTGCTGCACGGCTATATCCGACCAACAAGATATGTTTCTGATTATATCCCTGCTTTCTATACTTTCTGAGAATCCATCGTAACACATTTCTAAACCCTATCTCAGCAACTACATTTACACAGAAAAATACAAACAACATCTTTCTGGAATAATCTGTCATTTTTGCGAGATAAAGTATTAGAATAAATACTAAGAGACCAATAATATTAGCCTGTACGATATGCCACGCTTCAATTCTTCTTCCCTGTCCACGCTTTGGAGTATACAATTGAAATGCATAATATAGAATCAAATAGATAGGTACTACAAACACCAGCACTTTCATATATTGGCTCAAAGAAAGATACCATGAAGACAGCGCGAATAATCCACTTTTAAAACGGATAAACCACGCTGCTCCATAAGAAAATATAATAATAAGTGCATCTATCAACACATGTAATCTATTAAATAACTTTTGATTATCTTTAATATAGTACCAATTACCATATTCATCAGTTATGAAGTTGCCTCCTGTAATTGAGTTATCTTCTTGTGTTTCAATACTTGAAGCTTCAGAAACATTAGTAGCTCCTTCCAAAGATGCTTCACTTGAAGATGGTA
>OLSG01001548.1_pt1 | contig 22965 bp, 19 predicted proteins | sample 1673041 | NCBI WGS metagenome assembly OLSG01 (sample SAMEA3136749, study PRJEB25190) | human gut metagenome | reverse complement strand
TCGCATTGAGCGCGTCCTCGATGCGCAGCTTCTTTTCCTTCATCTCGGTCTCGGTGGCAGCGCCGACCTTGATGACAGCCACGCCGCCAGCGAGCTTGGCAAGGCGCTCCTGCAGCTTCTCCTTGTCGTATTCGCTGGTGGTCACGCCGATCTGGGCGCGGATCTGCGCCACGCGGTCAGCGATGGCCTGCTTGTCGCCGGCACCGTCGACGATGGTGGTGTTCTCCTTGGTGACCTTGATCTGGCGGGCACGGCCGAGCATATCGATCGTGGTGTTCTTGAGCTCGTAGCCGAGCTCTTCGGAGATGACTTGGCCGCCGGTCAGGATGGCGATATCCTGCAGCATTTCCTTGCGGCGATCGCCGAAGCCGGGCGCCTTGACGCACACAACGTTCAGCGTGCCGCGCAGGCGGTTGACGATCAGGGTGGAGAGAGCCTCACCCTCGACGTCCTCGGCGATGATGACGAGCTTCTTGCCGCTCTGAACGAGCTGCTCGAGGATCGGGAGAATGTCGGAGATGACGGAGATCTTCTTATCGGTGATCAGCAGGTAAGCGTCGTCGATGACGGCTTCCATCTTCTCGGTATCGGTGACCATGTACGGGGTGATGTAGCCGCGGTCGAACATCATGCCCTCGACGACCTCGCTGTAGGTCTCGGCGGTCTTGGACTCCTCGATGGTGATGACGCCGTCGGCGCTGACCTTCTCCATGGCCTCGGCGATCAGCTTGCCGATGAATTCGTCACCGCTGGAGACGGTACCGACGCGGGCAATGTCGTCCGTGCCGTTGACCTTCTGGGAGTTGGCCTTGATGGCGGAGACAGCAGTCTCAACGGCTTTGGCCATGCCCTTCTTCATCACGACGGGGTTTGCACCGGCGGCGAGGTTCTTCAAGCCCTCGCGCACCATGGCCTGCGCCAGCAGCGTTGCGGTCGTGGTGCCGTCGCCCGCGACGTCGTTCGTCTTGGTGGAAACTTCGCGCACGAGCTGCGCGCCCATGTTCTCGAACGGATCGTCGAGCTCGATCTCCTTGGCGATGGTCACGCCGTCGTTGGTGATCAGCGGAGCGCCGAACTTCTTGTCGAGCACGACGTTGCGGCCCTTGGGGCCGAGGGTGACCTTGACGGTATCAGCAAGAATGTTAACACCGGCCTCAAGCGCCTTGCGCGCCTCTTCGCCGGACTTAATCAGCTTAGACATAAGAGTGTACCTCCATTAGAAATTTCGCGGAACGCGAAAATAATTTAAATCATTTTTGCCGCGACATGCGCGTGGCAAAAATACTTTGACCCAGCCGCCTTGGGCGGCGTCGCCAGTCCGCAGACTGGCGGTGGGGAATCCAAAGGGGGAGCCTGCTCCCTCTTTGCGAGTCTTACTCGACGATGGCCAGGATATCGCTCTGGCGGACGACGACGTACTCTTCGTCATCGAGCTTGACCTCGGTGCCGGCATACTTGCTGGTGATGACCTTGTCACCGGGCTTGACGGTCATCACGACATCGTGACCGTCCACCATGCCGCCGGGGCCGACGGAAATGACTTCGGCAACGGAGGGCTTCTCCTTGGCGCTGGCGGTCAGGATGATGCCGCCCTTGGTGGTCTCTTCGACCTCGACCATCTTGAGGATGACGCGGTCAGCAAGCGGTGTGAGTTTCATGGCTTGGTGCCTCCTTGTATATTTTAAAAATTTTAACGGTTTCAGGCGGGTTAGCACTCAAACTTGATGAGTGCTAACCAACGGTGCTATCATAGCGCACTGTCAAGGCATTTGCAAGGGGTATTTGGGGATTTTTTCAAAAATTCACAGCTTATTCAAAATCTCCTCCGCCCGCTTGCGTCCGCTTTTCCACCGGAGAGGCGAAAGAGGTCGAATGCCGCAGCATTCGACCTCTTTTGTCATTTATTTCGTTATTGAGCTGCCGCGTTACCGCGCCGTCGCATCCGGATCGCAGCCCTTGGGCGCGAAAAAGTTGACCTTCTTGTCCGCGAGTTTGAGCGTCACGCACTGGGAGTGCATGCTCTCGCCGTCAAGGCAGGTCGTGAGGTCGCCCTCAAGCGCCTCGATGCGCACGACCTTCGCTGTCGAGACGCGGATGATGTCCTGCGGCAGCTTCTTGTAGTCGCCCGCGCTGTAGCCGCCGAAAAGCGTCGCAAAGCGTGCCTTGCTGACGTTCTTGACGAGCACCGTATGTAAGACGCCGTCGGTCATGCGGGCCTCCGGCACGGGGGTGGAACCGCCGCCGTAGTAGCGGCCGTTGCACATCGAAACGAGGGCAAATGTGTCCTCAATCACCTCGTCGTCGAGCGTGACGCGCCATCTGCGCCCGATCTTGTGGAAGAGGAAGTTGACCGCGACGCTGGCTAAATAGCTTCCGCGGCCCGAGAGCATCGGCGACGCGCCGAACTCGTGTACGCTCTCGGCGATGCGCGCGTCGATGCCTGTGCAGGCGATCGTCAGGCAGTATTTGCCGTTGCAGTCGATGAGGTCGAGCGGTGTCACGTCACCGTTCCACAGGTTTTCCGCGTCAAGAAACAGCGGCTCGGCGTCCTTACCGAAGTTTTTAAGGAAATCGTTGCCCGTGCCGATGGGGATGCAGGTCATCGCGGCGTTGGGAAAGCCCGCGATGCCGTTGGCGATCTCGTTGACCGTGCCGTCGCCGCCGCAGGCGTAAAAGCGGACATAGTCGCCCGTCTCCGCGATCGCGCGCGTCAAAGCCGTCGCGTGCCCGCGCGACTTGGTGAGCATGCACTCAACGTCCAAATTGTGATTTCTTTTCAGCGCCTCGGCCATCGTGTAGACGCGCTGGCGGCTGTCCTTTTTCCCCGCCGCGGGGTTGATGATAAAAATGTGCTTCAAGAAGCTCACTCCTATGCAGTTTGCTATTTTCAATATACCGCAGGTCATTTGAAAATGGAATGGGCAGAGTGTTAAGAGATTGTAAAGAAGTTGCGATTCCTTTTCGCGCGGGTGCGAAGCGCTATGCGGCACTTCGGCCGCGGGGATTGCAGCGCCAAAGGCGCTGCACAAGGCAAGGGGGCCATTCTCTCACGTGAGAGAATGGCCCCCTTTGTCCGTTCCCCTGCGTGGCGCAGGGGAATAAGGAGCAGCGCTGGCGCGCTGAAATTTCAGATGCTCAAACCATTGAGCCTGCACAATGTATTGACCACCGCAAAAATAATGACCGCGCCGAGGTTGGCGGTCGTATTATCCTGGTCGAACCGCGGGGAGATCTCGCAGATATCGAACCCGCGGACCTTGCGCGTGCGCAGCACATGCTTGATGAGCGGCAGCACGATCTCGGGGTCGAGGCCGAGCGACTGCGGCGCGCTGACGCCCGGGGCGAACGCGGAGGAGAAGACGTCCGAGCAGACGGTGATGTACGTATCGTCGCACTGATAGAGAAACTGGTCCATGCGCTCAAGGATGGACTCTAAGTTCGAGGCCTGTAAATCTTTCGCGAGCACATAGTCGACGCCGAGCTCCTCGGCCTTTTTGAAGAGGCTCACGGTGTTGCTGTGCTGCTGGATGCCGATGGGGAAATAGTGATACGGTGTGCCCTCGGCCTTGCAGACATCCGCCATCTGGCGGAACATCGTGCCGGACGAGTTGCCCATGTCGTACGGGCGCAGATCGAAGTGCGCGTCAAAGTTGACGATGCCGAGCTCCGGCGTCTTGCCCTTGTCCTTTAAGAAGTTATGCTGGCCCTGGAAGTGGCCGAACGTCGTCTCGTGGCCGCCGCCGAGCACGATGGGGAACAGGTTCCGGCGCAGAATTTCCTCCACGGCGCAGCCCAGCTCGCGCTGGCCCTCTTCGAGCGAAATTTCATCGCAGATGATATCGCCCGCGTCGTAGAGCTTGACCTCCTGCGAGAACGTGCACGGAAGGCCCGACATCTGGCCGCGCACAAAGTCCGGCGCGAGCGCCGTGCCAGTGCGGCCCTTGTTGCGCGCGACGCCCTTGTCGCTGCAAAAGCCGATGAAAGCAAAGCCGAGCTTGCCGGTGAACGGCGCGCTGCCGTCGTTCAGGTCGATGGGCTGCACCCACTGGTGCCAGCGAAACGCGTCGTAATCGGTCTCGCTGTCGATGCGCCCTTTCCAGCTGTCCATGGCACTGACATAATGATCCAAAAGCATATCTGATCGCACTCCTTTACTGTCTTTCTGATCGTGGTTTTCTTATTCATCCAGCTTGAGGACAGCGAGGAACGCCTCTGTCGGCACCTGCACGGTGCCGAGCGAGCGCATTTTCTTTTTGCCCTCCTTCTGCTTTTCGAGCAGTTTCTTCTTTCGGCTGATATCGCCGCCGTAGCACTTGGCCAAAACGTCCTTGCGCATGGCCTTGACGGTCTCGCGCGCGATGATGCGCCCGCCGATGGCCGCCTGAATGGGGATCTCAAAGAGCTGGCGGGGAATGTTGTCCTTGAGCTTTTCGCACAGCTTTCTCGCGCGGGCGTAGGCCTTGTCGCGGTGCGCGATGAACGACAGCGCATCCACCTGATCGCCGTTGAGCAGGATATCGACCTTGACGAGCTCGCTCGGGCGGTAGCCGGAGAGCTCGTAGTCGAGCGAGGCGTAACCCTTGGTGTTGGCCTTGAGCGTGTCGAAAAAGTCGTAGATGATCTCGTTGAGCGGCATCTCGTAATGCATCTCGACAAGGTAGGTGTCGAGGTACTGCATGTCTTTGAACTCGCCGCGGCGGTCCTGACACATCGGCATGATATTGCCGACGTAATCGGGCGGCGTGACGATCGTCACCTTGACGTAGGGCTCCTCGGCACGCTCGATGTGCGCGGGGTCGGGGTAGTTGTGCGGGTTGTCGACGCGCACCATCGTGCCGTCGGTCTTGTATACCTCGTAGATGACGCTCGGGAGCGTGGTGACGAGGTCTAAGTCAAATTCGCGCTCCAAGCGCTCCTGAATGACCTCCATGTGCAGCATGCCGAGGAAGCCGCAGCGGAAGCCGAAGCCCAGCGCGACGGACGATTCCGGCTCAAACGTCAGCGAAGCGTCGTTGAGCTGCAATTTTTCCAGCGCGTCGCGAAGATCCGGGTATTTGCTGCCGTCCTCGGTGTAAATGCCGCAGTAGACCATCGAGCGCACCTTGCGGTAGCCCGGCAGCGGTTCGCTCGCGGGATGCTCGACGCCTGTGACCGTGTCGCCGATCTGCGTCTCATGCACGTCCTTGATGCTTGCGGTGAAGTAGCCGACCTGACCGGCCTCTAACTGCTTCGCAGGCTCCAGACCCAGCGGGCGCATCAAGCCGCATTCGAGCACCTTGAATGTTGCGCCCGTGGCCATCATCTTGACCTCCATGCCGGGCTTGATCGTGCCCTGCTTCAAGCGCATGTAGACGATAACGCCGCGGTAGGCGTCGTAATAGCTGTCGAAAATGAGGGCCTGCAAGGGCGCGTTCGGGTCGCCCTGCGGGCAGGGAAGGTTCTGCACGATGTCCTCGAGCACGGCGTCGATGTTGATGCCCTGCTTGGCGGAGATTTCGGGCGCATCCTCGGCGGGAATGGCTAAAATGTCCTCAATCTCCTGCTTGACGCGCTTGGGGTCGGCGGCGGGCAGGTCGATCTTGTTGAGCACGGGGCGAATTTCAAGGTCGTGCTCCATCGCGAGATACGTATTAGCAAGTGTCTGCGCCTCGATGCCCTGCGAGGCGTCGACGACGAGCAGCGCGCCCTCGCACGCCGCAAGCGAACGTGAGACCTCGTAGTTGAAGTCGACGTGGCCCGGCGTGTCGATCAAATTGAGCGTGTAGACCTGCCCGTCGGCGGCGGTGTAATCGAACGTGACGGCGCGGGCCTTGATCGTGATGCCGCGCTCGCGCTCCAAGTCCATGTTGTCGAGGATCTGGTCCTCCATCTCGCGCGCAGAAACGGCGTTGCACTTTTCAAGAAGCCGATCCGCCAGCGTCGACTTGCCGTGGTCGATGTGTGCGATGATGGAAAAATTTCGGATGTTCTTTTCGTTCATAGCTGTTGCTCCTGTTTGTTGTCGGCAAGGCGACGCCGCGCGCCAAATGGCGCGTCCAAGCGTTTTGCCGCAGGGGAAATTCTTATTTCCTGCCGAGCAGGGAATTCGTCTTTTCTTCGGTGCTGTGGAGTACCTGCGTCACGCTCTGCATGAGGCCGGGGTAGAGGGACGCGAGCGCTTCATCCTCCATAGAGGCGAACGCGCCGTCCTTTTCGGAAAGCTGCGCGAGCGAGGAGACGTAGGCGATGTAGTCCGCGCGCATCTGCGCATCCACCGCGCCGGACTGGTAGGCCGTGGCGTCTAAGCCGAAGTACCCCTCTTTCCCGCCGCTTGCGCGGTGCAGCGCGCGGTAGAGCTGGTAGAACGCGCCGCCAAGGTAGCTGCCCGCCGACGTGATGAGCGTGCGGTCGTTCGTCTTGCCCAGCAGCTCGAAGAGGACGCCCGCGGTGTTGACGAGCATCTTCTTTTGCAGCGTGGCGGCGATGCTGCCGCGCAGCGTGCCCTTTTCATCGCTCGAATCGTAGAGCGATTCGGCGTCGATCATGCCGCCGTCGCGATCGAGCGTGCGCCCGAGCAGATAGTCCGCCGAGACGTGGTAGTAATCGCACGCCTTTTTGACGAACGCGAGCCCCGGCTCGCGGATGCCGTTTTCATAGTGGGACAAAAGCGCCTGCGAAATGCCGAGCTCTTTCGCGGCCTTGCGCTGGGAGATCCCCTTTTCCTGCCGCAGCAGGGCAAGGGTGCGGGAAAAGTCAGCATTCATGGCAATAACCTCGTCAAATAAAATACGGTAGGTTATAGTATAGTCTATTGATAACCACTTGTAAATTAAAAATTTGCGCTGATTTGCCGTTTTGCGCAAAAAAATCGGGCGCGGCAATTTCGCCGCGCCCAAAAACGGAGGAGAAAAAACAATGGACTAAATGAGTACGCTGAGTAACCATGCCAGCGCGATGCCGCCCGCGCCGATGCAGCCCCACAGCGCGGGCGAGCCGCGCCTAAAAAAGCTGCGCTTGCTGCATGTCGCCGTGCGGCCGCAGGTGCGCGCCACGCGGCAGGCTTCGTCTACCAATCGCTGCGCCGTGACGCCGTTTCGGTTCATGGCGTCGTTGCGCACGATGAAAATGGCCTGTTCAAAAAGCTCCGTATCCGGCGAGTCGACCACGATCACTCTCCGCGATGTTCCCTTGACCATATTGAAAGCAGCACCTCCCGATGGAAAAACATTCTGCCTCCAGTATGCCCGCCGCGGCGGGCGCTATACGGGAAGAGCGAAAATTTTTGCTGCGTTCAGACCGCCTGCGCGCCGCCCGAATCCTCGGGAATGTAGAGCGCCAGAACACCCGCGTCGTCCGTGCCGCCGCGCTTTTCCATACTGTCGGCCAAGATCGCCGCGACGAGCTGCTGGGGATCATGTCCCTCCCAGCCCGCGAGCAGGTTTTGCAGCCATTCGTCGTCAAGCGAGTCGGCCACGCCGTCGGAGAGCATTACGAAAAAGCACCCCGGCGAGAGCTTGATGTGCGTCGCCTCCGGCGGGGGCGAGCCCTCCTGCAAGCCCGCGGGCAGGCACGAGCAGGTCACGCGGCGCACCGTGCCTCCGCGCTTTAGATAGCTCGGCGCCGCGCCGTACTTGTAGAGCTCGCCCTCGAGCGTCTGGAGCGAAAGCGTCAGCAGGTCGACTGTCGTAAAGCTGTCGGTCGACTCGGCGCGAAGAGACAATGCGCTGTTGAGCGTCTTGAGCGCGGGCGGCGCGTCGATGCCCGCGCGCAGAAAGCGCTCCAGCAGCCGCGCGGCCATCGACGATTCGCGCTGCGCGGCCTCGCCGCAGCCCATGCCGTCGGAAAGCAGCAGGCAGAGCGTGCCGTCCTCGGTCTCAAAGTGGGCGGCGCTGTCGCCGCTCACGCGTTCCCCGCGCTTGGGGCGCAGCGAAAGACCGATCTCATAAGAATGCACCGGCTGCGTCGATACGGGGCGCAGCGCGCCGTCCGCCGCGCTCTGCATGAGCTCGGAGAGCTGGGCGTACTGCGACGCGGCCTTCGCGCGGTCGTCCTCCAGCAGCCGCCGGTACTGCCGCCGCAGAAGATAGGCGCGCAGCTCGCCGTTCACGGCCGACAAAAACGACGAAAAATGGATGCACCGCTCGGAAAAGTACGAGGGGAAATCCTCACCCCTGCCCTGCCCGCGGCGCAGCAGCGCCGCCGTCGCGTCGTTGAGCGCGGTATAGGTGCGCTGATACTCCTTTTCCCAGCAGTAGCTGCACAGCGCACAGCCGCGGCAGACCTTTTCCGCCGCGCGGTCGAAGATGGCGGCGGGATTTTCCTCCGTCAGCGTGCGCGGACGGGCGATGCTGTCGTAAAGCTCGCGCAGCGCCGCGGCAGAGGCCGCGATCTTTCTGCGCACGGCGGCGTCCTCCTGCGCGGCCTCGTCGCTGCAAAGGCGCTTGCCGCGCAGGAACCGCGACGGGATCAGCAGGAATAACAGCGTCGCCGCCAGCCCCTCGTAGAGCAGCACAAGCCCCGCGTGCGCGTTCATCGGCAGGGCAAAGCACAGAATGCTCAGCGCAAACCACAGCGCCGAGAGTACGCGGTTGCCCCGCGCTGTGACGTTCACCAGCACCGCGGAAAACGCATATGACGCCGCGTGGACAAAGCTGCCGCCCCCCGCGCCGAGGTCCATCCCCAGCCCGATGCACAGCGCCGCCGGAATGGCGAACGCGCTGCCGCGCTCAAAGGCGAACAGCAGCACCGCCAGCATCGAGAGGATGCGACCCGGCGCAAAGCCGTCCGCCGTTTCGAACGAGGATGCGGCCATCAGCACGCCGAGCAGGATGAAAAGCGGCGCGTAGGGGTGGTCCTCCTTTTCCTTGACGCCGGTCGACAAAAGCGCGCGGCCGCTCATCGCGCCGAGCGCGCACAGCAGCAGCGCCATCAGGCAGTTTGCCGCCTCGCCCACGCCGTCGCGTAAGACGTAGACAAACTCGACGGAGAACATCATCCCCGCGCACAGCAGCGGCAGAAACGCCCGCTTTTTGTAGAGTTTCAGATCGAAAAACGCGTTGTTCGCCGTGAAGATCAGAACGCCCGCGGCGAAGGTCCTAAGTGCGTGCGAAAACGGCAGAAACAGCACAGCGCCCGCCGACGCGCCGATCAGCGCGCTCACCCCCCGCAATCCTGCGCCCGATGCGCCGATCATGCCGAGCGCGAGCGGCGCGTAGCCGCCGAACACCTGCGCAAGCGCAAGCGCGAACGAGAGCGCAAAGCGCAGCACGCAGTCGATGACCTTTCCGGACCATTCCTTGCTTTTGAGCAGCTCGATCACCTTCACAGCCTGTCCCCTCCCTGTGCGTCGATTTATTGTGTCGGGGATTATTGTAAACGAGCGGAAAGAAAAAGCCTGTCGGGAAATACACGCGCAAAAAAAAGAACCGGCAGTTTTCAAAACTGCCGGTTCTCTCGTTCACGTTGATGCTTATTTGACGATCATTTCCGCCTCGCGGGCGTTTTGCGCGATCATGTCGTGCAGCTCCTGCGTGGAGGAGAACTTCTTCTCCTCGCGCAGGTAGTCGAAAAAGTCGAGCTGTAATTTCTGCCCGTACAGGTCGCCGTCGAAGCCGACAAGATATGTCTCGATCGTCACGGTGTTCTTGTCGCTCACCGTCGGCCGCACACCGACGTTCGTTACGCCCACGCACGTTTCGCCGTTCGGCAGATGCGCGCGCGTGGCGTACACACCGCGCTTCAAGGCGATGATGTGCTCTTCGGGGATGAGGTTTGCCGTCGGGAAAAGGGCTTTTTTGCCGATGCCCTCGCCGTGGCGCACCGTGCCCTCCACGGAAAAATAATGGCCGAGAAATTCCGCGGCGCGCCTGACCTCGCCCGCTTCCAGAAGCGAGCGGATATAAGTTGAAGAGACGGTCACACCGTCTTTTTCGACGCGCGGGATGATGTCGCAGCCGAGGCCGTGGGCGGCGCAGTAGCTCTTGAGCTTTTCCACATCGCCCTCATTTTTGTGGCCGAAGCGGAAGTCATGTCCCGCGACAAGGTGCACCGCGTGATACTTCTTGACGAGAAGTTCAGAGATAAAGTCCTCCCACGGCATGGTCATCATGTTCCGGTCGAACGGCTCGACAAAGACCTCCTGCACGCCGTATTGTGCGCGGATGATGTTTGCGCGCTCAGACGGCGTTGTCAGCAGCGGCACGGGCTTTCCCGTGACGAATTCACGCGGCGAGCGGTCGAACGTGAACGCCGCGGAGCGGCAGCCGCGCTCCTGTGCGCGGCGCACCGCCATTTTGAGCAGTTCGCCGTGCCCGATATGCACCCCGTCGAAAAAGCCCAGGGCGATGACTGTGGATTCATTCATAGTTTCGGTTTCCTTTTTGCGTCAGCGTCACACGCTGAAAAAATTTCGTTTCGAGGTGAGCGTGCCATCCTTCGCCTCCGACAGGGCAAGGAACGCCCCGTCGCGCCCGTAGACGCGGTACAGCCCATCGGGGAGCTTTGCGCGCAGTGGATTGCCGCAGAGGCACTTGCGCTCCTGTTCAGTGCTCGGGATGGTGTAGGCCGGATACTGCCGGAACAGGCTGTCCGTGGGGCGGAGCAGTGCTTCGCCCTCGCGCTGCACGTCCTCAAGCGTCACGGCCTCGTCAATGCGGAAGTTTGACGCCTCCGTGCGGCGTAGCGCCGCCATGCAGCCGCCGCAGCCGAGCACCTGACCGAGATCGTGGCACAGCGTGCGGATGTAGGTGCCCTTCGAGCAAACGACGCGCAGGGCATACTGCCCGTTTCCCAAATTCTGCGTCAGCGCAAGGTCGAAGATCGTGATTCTGCGCGGCTTGCGCGCGACCTCACGACCCTGACGGGCGAGGTCGTAGAGCTTTTGTCCGTTTACCTTGATGGCCGAGTACATCGGCGGGATCTGCTCGATCTCGCCGAGAAAGCGCGGCAGCGCCGCGCGCACCTCGTCCTCCGTGACGGTCACGGCGCGCTCTTCGAGCGTTTCGCCGGTCGTATCCTGCGTGTCGGTCACAAGGCCGAGCTGTAAAACGGCCTCGTAGACCTTTTGCCCGCCCTCGGCAAAGGAGACGGCCTTGGTCGCCTGCCCGACGAACACGGGCAGAACACCCGTCGCCATGGGGTCGAGCGTCCCCGCGTGGCCGACGCGCTTTTCATGCAAAATGCCGCGCAGCTTGGCGCACACATCCATACTCGTCCAGCCCTGGGACTTATCAATAATTACAATGCCGTTGGGCATAAATGGCCTCCTTTGCGCCAAGCCTTCGGCGCTTTTGCGCCGTACAAGCGTTTTGCCGGCAGGCAAAACGCAGTTCTCTTTCTACTCTCCGCGCACCAAGATATGCGCGTTCATGCGAAAGCCGTATTTCTCGTAGAGGTGGACGGCGTTGTTGCCGTCGACCACCTTGACTTCGATCTTCCGGATGCCGCTGCCCGAAAATACCGCCATCGCCCAGTCCATCAGGGCCTTGCCGTATTTCCTGCCGCGGCACTGCGGCAGAACGACGAGGTAGTCGAGCTTGCCCGTGCCGTCTCCGTGCAGGTCGACCTTGCAGAAGCCGACGATCCCGCTGTCCTCTTCGATGACCGCGATGCGCGAGACGTTTTCTTCCAGCGCCTGTGCAAAAAGCGACAACGTTTTATCATAGGGCCGGCTCGGATAGCTGCCCTTGAAATTCACGGACACGCGGTTGTGGTGCTCGGACAAGGCCTGCACGCACGCGCGCAGGCGCGGCGCTTCGTCCGCCGTGATTTGCCGCAGCGGCGGCAGCCGCTTTTCAAGCAGCACGAGCTGCACACCGGCGATACCGTTAAACGTGCACGGCACGACGCCGATCTCGGCGTAGCCGAGCTTTTGATAGAAGCGGCGGGCGCGCGCATTGCGCGCGTTCGTGTCGATGCGAAGGTACCGGCAGCCGTGCGCGAGGGCATAGCCCTCGTAAAATGCCGCAAACTCGCGGCCAAGGCCGCGCGATTTGGCCTCGGGGTCGATGACGAGCGTGTGCAGCACCATGACCTCGCTGTCCGGCGCGTCATAGCGCCAGTTCGCCCCCGTGTAGGAGTCGACCTGCGTTTGGTTGAGAATGGCCGTGCCGACGATCTCACCGTTCTGCTCCTGCACGAAAAGGTCGCCGCGCGCAAGCGCGGCCTCCGCCGTCTCACGCTCGGGATACACGCCGCGCTGCCAGCCGATCGCGGCCTCGCCGCGCTCCTCTGCCGTGTGGATCTGGTCGTAAATGCGGCACACCGCGTCCAAATCGGCGCGCGCTGCCTTGCGGATCGTGCTCATGCCTCTTCCGCCACCGCTTCGGCGATGGCATTCAGGATCATGGCGCGCGCGGTCTCATAGTCCGCGTGCTCAATGAGGCAGCCGGACGCTGCGCGGTGTCCGCCGCCGCCGAGGAACGAGCAGGCGCGCGTCGCGTTGACACGCGCGCCTGTGCGCACGCTGACCTTCCACGCGCCGTCCTTCGTTTCCTTCATCGTCACAGCGCAGTCCGTGCCCTCGACCAAGCCGCCGAGGGACGCAAGGTCTTCCATGTCGGCCTCGGAAAGAGCCATGCTCTTTTGTAAGGACTGCGGCACGGCGACGATGACGACGCGGTCCTCGTCGTAGAATTCCATCGTGCGCAGCAGCTCTCCCTCAAGCGCCAGGCGCTTTTTGCTCTTTGTGCGGAAGTGCAGCTTGTTGGCGGCTTTATAGTCGATGCCCGTCTCCATCAGCGCCGCGGCCACGCGGTGCGTGTTCGCCGTGACGTTGGAGTAGACAAAGCAGCCCGTGTCGGTCGACACGGCGACATAGAGCGGCAGCGCGACTTCGGGTGTGAGCTGTCCTAATTCCTGCGCGAGCTCGCACAGAATTTCGCCGCAGGCGGCGCACTCGGGGTGCACGCAGCTCTCTTTGCCGAAGCCCTCGTAGCTCGGGTGATGGTCGATGGCGAGGTCGACGCGCGTTTTGAACATCTCGGCATTGTCGGGGAACAGGCTCAGCGCGGCGAGGTCGACGGAGACGACCGTCTCATAGTCAAAATCGTCTGCGACCCAATACTGCTCGACGTACTGCTCGAAGTGCTCGGTCGTCTCGCGGTTATAGAGGATGCCCGCGGTCTTGCCCATCTGGCGCAGCATGGCGCACAGCGCCGCAGCGCAGCCGAGCGTGTCGCCGTCCGGACGGCGATGGGTGAGAATGAGGTACTTGTCGTGCGCGCGGAGGTATGCCGCGACTTCGGAAACGGTCATTCCTGCTCATCCTCCGTGTTCAGTGTTTCGTTTTCGGGGTTCGCGGGCTTCACCACGCGCGGGTCGCGCAGCATCTCTAAGATGTGCGCGCCGTATTCGATGGAGTCGTCCGCGATGAACTGCAGCTCCGGCGTGTAGCGCAGCGACATGTTCGCGCCCAGCTCGCGCCGGAGATAGCCCGCCGCGCTCTTGAGACCGCGAATGACGTCCTTTTCGAGCGACTTTTCGAGAACGCTCACGTAAATGCGCGAATAGCGCAGGTCGCTCGTCGTGTCCACATGGGTAATGGTCACCATGCCGCTCTGGACGCGCGGGTCCTTGAGCGTGCGGAAGAGCGAGCTGAGCTCGCGCTGGATCTCTTCATTGATGCGTCCAATGCGATTGCTTGCCATTTTTATTCCTCCTTTGAAAAAAGCAGGGGCGGGCGAACGCCCGCCCCTACCTTAAGGCTTCTAAACATTGCGCCGCGCACGGCGCAAAAATCTTGATCTGTATTTCTGACGACCTGTGCGTCAGAAATACACTTTACAGGCTGCAAACGTGCGAGCGCAGCGAGTGCGCTGCCGCAGCCTGAATCCTACTCAAAAATTCGCTTCGCGGATTTTTGAAGTCTTACTGCTCGATCTGTTCCATAACGTACGCTTCAACGATATCGCCGACCTTGATGTCGTTGTACTTTTCGAAGCTCAGGCCGCACTCGTAGCCCTGCGCGACTTCCTTGACGGAGTCCTTGAAGCGCTGGAGCGAGGCGAGGTGACCCTCGTGGACGACGATGCCGTCGCGCACGATACGCACGTCGCACGCGCGCTGGATCTTGCCGTCGGTGACATAGCAGCCCGCGACGGTGCCGACGGACGAGACTTTGTAGGTCTGGCGAATTTCGGCGTGGCCGATGATGGCCTCGCGGAACTTCGGCGCGAGCATACCCTTCATAGCGGCCTCGATCTCGTCGATGGCGTCGTAAATGACGCGGTACATGCGCATGTCGACATGGTTGCGGGCCGCGCTGTCGCGCGCCGCGGCGTCCGGACGAACGTTGAAGCCGACGATGATGGCGTTGGACGTGGCCGCGAGCATGACGTCGCTCTCGTTGATCGCGCCGACCGCGCCGTGGATGACGCGCACGCGGACCTCGTCGTTGGAGATCTTCTCAAGCGACGCCTTGACAGCCTCGACCGAGCCCATGACGTCCGCCTTGACGATGATGTTGAGGTTCTTCATTTCGCCCGCCTGGATCTGGCTGAACAGGTCCTCGAGCGAGACCTTCGTGATGGGGGCGTTGGCCTTGCGCTTTTCCTCTTCCTTGCGCTGCTCGACAAGCTCGCGGGCAAGGCGCTCGTCGGCGACGGCGTTGAAGTGTGCGCCGGCCTCGGGCACTTCGCCAAGGCCCGTAATCTCCACAGGCACGCTGGGGCCCGCGGTGGTGAGCTTCTGGCCCTTGTCGCTCATCATCGCGCGCACGCGGCCGACGGCCGTGCCGGCGATGATGATGTCGCCCTGATGGAGCGTGCCGTTCTGGACGAGCAGCGTTGCGATCGGGCCGCGGCCCTTGTCAAGGCGCGCCTCGACCACAGCACCGGACGCGGCACGGTTGGGGTTGGCCTTGAGCTCGGCGACCTCGGCGGTCAGCGCGACCATTTCGAGCAGGTTGTCGATGCCCATGCCGGTCTTGGCGGAGATGGGGCAGACAATGGTGTCACCGCCCCAGTCTTCAGCAACAAGGCCGTACTCGGTCAGCTGCTGCTTGATGCGCTCGGGGTTGGCGTCGGGCTTATCCATCTTGTTGATGGCGACGATGATGGGAATTTCGGCGGCCTTGGCGTGGTTGATGGACTCGATGGTCTGCGGCTTGATGCCGTCCTCCGCCGCGACGACGAGGATGGCGATATCCGTGATCATCGCGCCGCGGGCGCGCATGGAGGTGAACGCCTCGTGGCCCGGGGTATCGAGGAAGGTGATGGGCTTGCCTTTGATCTGCACCTGATAGGCGCCGATGTGCTGGGTGATGCCGCCCGCCTCGCCGGAGGCGACGTGGGCATTGCGGATATAGTCGAGAAGGCTCGTCTTGCCGTGGTCGACGTGACCCATGACGACGACGACCGGCGCGCGGGGCTGGAGCTCGTCGGCGCTGTCCTTGTGATCGTCGATGAGCTTTTCCTCGATCGTCACGACGACTTCCTTTTCGACCTTGCAGCCGAGCTCTTCAGCGACAAAGGACGCGGTGTCGAAGTCGATCATCTGGGAAAGGGACGCCATCACGCCGTTTTTCATCAGGCACTTGACGACCTCGGCGCCCGTCTTCTTCATGCGGGAGGCCAGCTCGCCGACGGAGATCTCGTCGGGAATTTTGACGGTCAGCGGCGTCTTCTTCGCGATCTCAAGCTGCAGGCGGCGCATCTTCTCGGCCTCCTCCTGCTTGCGCTTGCCGGAGAACGGCTGCTGACGGTTGTTGCGGTTTCTGTTGTTGCGGAACTTTTCCTTGCTGCCGCGCTCTAAGTCGCGGCGGTCACCGGAGCGCTCGGCCATGTCCTGCAGCTTTTCGTCGTACTTGTCAAGGTTGACGTTCGTGACCTTGCGGGTGTCGACGATCTTCTTTTCCGGCACGCGCGTCGTGGGATGCTGCGTGGCGGTGGACTTGCTCTGCTGCTGCACCGGCTGGGCGTTCTGCTGCGGCTGGGCGGGCTTACTCTGCTGGCCCTGCTGGGGCTGGGGACGGCTGCCGCCGTTATTATTGTTATTTCTCGGCTGGTTCTGGGCATTATTCGCCTTCGGCTGGTTCTGCGCGGGGGCGGGGGCAGCCTTGGGCTCGGGTTTTTTCTGGGGAGCGGACTCGGCGTAGATCGACTCGATCTTCACCTGATGCTTCTGCGTCAGATGCTCGAAGATCAGGTTGACCTCGTCCGCGGACAACACCTGCGAAGGCTTCTTGCTCCCGTCCTCATAGGTACTCAGAACGGACAGAATGTCCTTCGACGTAAGGCCGAAGTCCTTTGCCATATCGGATACCTTGTTCTTGTTCATTGTAGTAGCCAAATTATTGCACCTCCGTGTGTTGTGATCTCTGCTTACTGTCTTTCTTGATGCTGCCCTTGCCCTTCTTCACGGGGCGGGAATGGGCAAAGCGCCTTGCCGCGCGCTGCTTTTCCGCGGCGCGGTGCGCCTTTTCTCTCTCGGCGCGCGTGCGTCCGTGCTTGACCGCGCCTCTCGGGCGCTTGCTCTCGCTCTTTTCTGCGCTCTTGGCCTTTGCGGCGGGAGCGGGCTGCGGCTCTTCCTGATGCGGCTTTTTCTTGCCGGTGCGCACATTTTTTTCGTGCTGCTTGAGCTCTTTCCTCCGCTCGGCGGCGCGTGCCGCCTTGATCGTCAGGCGCTTGGCCGCCTCGCCGTAGTGCGCTTCGTCACTTTCCGCCAGCTTTTTCGCGACGGCCTCGGCAAAGCCGATGTCCGTCAGCGCCAGCAGCGCGCAGGATGTGCGCCCCAGCGCTCTGCCGAGGTCCTCCTTCGTCGGCGGGATCTCAAGGCAGATGCACTCGCCCGCCTCGCCGAAGTGGAGCGCGCGGCGGCGCGTGTTGTCCGCCGCATCCGAGGCGATGAGGATGAGCCGCGCGTGCTTGCTTCGTGCCGCCGCGCCGACGGGCTCTTCACCGACCTCCAGCTTTCCGGCCTTTTTGGCAAGGCCGATCAGATTGAGCAGTTTATCCACCGTTTGCCATCTCCTTTTCCATTTCTTCGTAGACGCTCTCGGGGATGGTCGTGTCCAGCGCGCGCTCGAGCGCGCGGGATTTGCGCGCCCGCTTGAGGCATTCGCTGTTCGGGCAGACGTAAGCGCCGCGCCCGGGCTTTTTGCCCGTAAAGTCGAGCGACACCTCGCCTTGCGGCGATTTGACGGCGCGGATGAGCGCACGTTTGTCCTTCATCTCGCGGCAGCCCACACACTGGCGCTGCGGGATCTTCTTTACTTTCTGCATGAGCCGCCCTCCTCTTTGGCGCTTTCAGCGCCTCGGACTTTTTTGCGCCGCGCACGGCGCAAATGAACTGAAATCGTTTTTACCGGCGACCGGTGCGTCAGTAAAAACACTTCTCGCCCCGCAAGTGTGCGAGCGCAAGCGAGTGCGCGCAGCGGGGTGCAAATTGAAGCTCAAAAATGTGCCTATGCACATTTTTGAAGATCACTCTTCTTCGCGATAGCTCTCGGGCTTAATGTCGATCTTGTAGCCGACGAGGCGCGCGGCTAAGCGTGCGTTCTGCCCCTCCTTGCCGATGGCAAGGGAAAGCTGATCGTCGGGCACGATGACGCGGCAGGCCTTGCCCTCTTCGGCAAGGCGCACGTCGACAACGTCCGCCGGAGCGAGCGCCGCGGCGATGTACTCCGCGGGATCGTCGCTGTACTTGATGATGTCGATCTTTTCGCCGCGCAGCTCTTCGACGATGCTGTTCACGCGCTGGCCGTGGGGGCCGACGCACGCGCCGATGGGATCAACGTTCTCGTCGTTGCTCCACACCGCCATCTTCGTGCGGGAGCCCGCCTCGCGGGCGATGGAACGGATCTCGACCGTGCCGTCGTAGATCTCGGGCACTTCAAGCTCGAAAAGGCGCTTGACGAGACCCGGATGCGTGCGGGAAATCACGACCTGCGGGCCTCTCGACTGGCGGCGCACGTCGACAAGGTAGACCTTGATGCGCTGACCCTCGATGAGCGTCTCACCCTTGACCTGCTCGCCGGCGAGAAGAATGGCGTCTGTCGCTTCCGTGCCGGTGCCGATGCGAAGGGACGCATTGCCCGTGCGGGGATCGATGCGCGTGACGACACCGGTGAGAATTTCATGCTGCTTGGAGTTGTATTCGTCGTAGACCATGCCGCTTTCGGCTTCGCGCAGGCCTTGGATGATGACCTGCTTGCCGTTGCCCGCGGCGATGCGGCCGAATTCGATGTTGTCGACGGGAATGTTGACGATATCGCCGACATTGTACTTGGCGGAGATGGCCTTCGCGTCATCGAGGCTCATCTGCGTGCCGGGGTTCTCGACCTCATCCACGACTTCCTTCTGCACGAACATCTTGAGCTCGCGCTTGCCCTCGTCCACATCGACCACGACGTTTTCCACGCCCTCGTGGTCGCGCTTGTAGGCGGTGGTGAGCGCCTGAACGATCTTATCCATCATAAAGGTCTGAGAAATGCCGCGTTCCTTTTCCAGCATCGCAAGCGCTGCGAAGATTTCATCACATTTCATGGGTATGCTCCTATTCTGTATAATCAAAGTAATTGGTATTCTTTTTGGTTAAAAGTCGCAGCGCAGGCGCACGAGCGCGACCGCGTCCTTTTCAAAGCGCTTTTCCTCTTCGCCGATGCGAAGCGTGACCGCGCCGTTGTCGTAGCCCGCGAGGTCACCGGAAAATTCCTTGCGCCCGTCCACGGGCTTGTAGGTCTTCAAGAGCACGGGCGAGCCCATGAACTGCTCAAAGTCACCGGGCCGCTTGAGCGGGCGCTCCGCGCCGGCGGACGCGACCTCGAAAATGTAGCTCGACTCGATGGGGTCGGCCTCATCCAGAATATCACTCAGCGCGCGGGAGATGGCCTCGCAGTCGAGGATGTTCACGCCGCCGTCCTTATCAATGTAGATCCGCAGATACCACTGTCCGGCCTCGCGGACATATTCCACGTCCCAGAGCTTGCAGCCGTTCTCTTCGACCACGGGGAGCGCCAGTTCGCGCACGGTCTCTGTCACTTTCTTCATTGTATCCCTCGCAATCCGTGTTTTTTCCGAAATTTGCAAAAGAAAGAGCGGGCCAAACGGTCCACTCTGCGTTTCCTGCATCCATAACACAAGCATACTATCACACAAAGCTGCGGAATGCAAGCGTTTTTGCGCGCAGTTTGCGGCTTTTTTGAAAAAAATTCCGCTGTTTTTCGTTATTTTTTGCGCGCCGTACCCTTCCCGCTTGCAAAGCGGGGAAAAGTATGCTATAAGGATAGGACTCTGAATAGAGAATGAGAGAGAGGGATATTTTATGGCGCGTTCCGTCACGCTCGATATGACGCAGGGCAGCCTTGGCCGCCAGATCATCGGCTTTTCGCTGCCTCTGATGTTCACTAACCTTTTGCAGATGCTCTTCAGCATGGTCGACCTTGCGGTCGTCGGCCGCTTTTCAAGCTCCGCCGCCATGGGCTCGGTCGGCTCGACCACGACGCTCATCTTCCTGTTCACGGGCTTTCTGATGGGCCTTGGCAGCGGCGTCAACGTGCTTGTCGCCACGCACTTCGGCGCACGCAGCGAGAAAAACGTGCGCGAGTCCGTTCACACGTCGTTTCTTGTCTGCCTGATCGCGGGCTTTTTGATGCTGGCGCTGGGCCTTATCTTTGCCCGCCCGCTGCTCGAGCTTCTGAACACGCGCGACGATCTGATCGACGGCGCGGAGCTGTACCTTCGCATTTACTTCCTTGGCATGCCCGCCGCCGCGCTCTATAACTACGGCAACGGCGTTCTGAATGCCATCGGCGACACGAAAACGCCGCTCATCTTCCTTTCCACCGCGGGCGTGCTCAATGTCATCCTCGACCTTGTGTTCGTCATCGGGCTCGGGATGTCGACCGACGGCGTCGCGTTCGCGAGCATGCTCTCGCAGTGCGCGTCCGCGGGGCTCATCGTCCGCTCGCTCATGCGCAGCAAGGAGATCTACAGCCTCAGCTTAAAAGAGATCCGCTTCCACAAGGACAAGGCCATCCACGCGCTGTCTGTCGGCGTGCCGGCAGGTTTGCAGAACGCGATCTTCTCGGTCGCAAACCTCTTCATTCAGGCGGGCGTCAATTCGTTCAGCACCGTCGTCGTCGAGGGCAACTCCGCGGCAGGCAATGTGGATAACCTCGTTTACTCCGTGATGAACGCGTTTTACATCGCCTGCTCGAGCTTTGTCGGGCAGAACTACGGCGCGGGCAAATCGCGCCGCGTGCTCAAGAGCTACCTGCTGACGCTCTGCTATTCCGCAGTAGCCGCAGCGGTGCTCGGCGGGCTGTTCCTGCTGTTCGGGCACCAGTTTCTCTCGCTCTTCACGTCGGAATCCGACGTCATCGAGGCGGGCCTCGCGCGCATCTGGGTCATGTGCTTCTCGTTCCCGATCTCGGCCACGATGGACTGCACCACCGCCGCCTCGCGCGGCCTTGGAAAGGGCCTCGTGCCGATGATCTTCGTGTTCCTCGGCTCGTGCGTGTTCCGCGTGGCGTGGATCTACACCGTGTTCGCCCACTTCCATACGATCCGCTCGCTCTATATGCTCTATCCGTTCTCGTGGGTACTCACGGGCGCGGCGGAGATCGCATACTTTTTGTATTGCTATAAGAAATATGTCAAGCCGCTGGATGCGTCCCACGCAGCGGAATGAAAAAGAGCTGTCCGAAAGGACAGCTCTTTTTTTGCGACCACACTGGGCGCGTGTGCTTTTTCGCGCTTGTGCGAAAAACCCAAAAATTTTCACAGCTTTTGCAAAGCTGCCAACTTGCGGTTTTTGTAATCCGCGTCCCCCGTCACCTCGCGGAGCACGGTGATTTCCTCGGGCAGCGCGGCACTGCTTTGCCCGTACTGGAACAGCACGGCCCTTTCCGCGCTGAAGGGGTACATGTCGATCTCACAGCGGCGGTCGGCGAAGACGAAGCGATACTTTGTCTTGCGCACGGGCGAGAGCGCCGTGTCGCGCTCTAAGAGGTATTTTTCATACTGCTTTTGCGAGATGGGGCGCTCGGTGTCCCATTTTTCGCCGTTTTCCATGCGATGCTTTTCGGTGTAGAAGTACAGCGTCTCCGCGCCGCTTTTCTGCATGCGCACGCGGCGCTCGATGTTCGGGTTCGTCAGCGCGAGATACGTCTGCGTCATGTCGATGGCCGCGGCGCGGTATTTGTGGGAAAACGCCGCCATGTCGGGCATGGCGATAAGGTACTTGCGTTTTTGCGCCATTGGCTCGACCTCGCCCACGGCGCGGTAAATTTCGCGCAGGGCGCGCTCGATCTTGTTATTGAAATTCGCGTCATTGTCGATGATGCGCAGATTCGGGTGCGCGCTCCACGCACGCAGTGTGCGGTCGTCCATCTCGCGAGCGAATTCGATGGATTCCGTGCGCGCGTTGTTGCCGAGGTCATAGGCAAACTCCGCGCCCTTGGCGCAGGTGATGAGATGGAGCACCATGTCGTAATTGGCGAGCACACGCTCTTCGGTGCGGCCGTCAAAGCGCGCGATGACCTGCGCGAACTCCTCATCCGACACGTAGGCCTTGTCGTCCATCAGCGCGCGGTCATAGAGAATGAGAATATTGTCCTCCGGCACGAGCTGCGCAGCGTCCAGCGCGAGCTTTTCCTTGTGGATCTGATCGCCGACGACAAAGTCCTGAAATTGCAGCATCGACATACAGTTGTCAAAGGGCTTGATGCCAAAGCCCGAAATGAGCTCAGTCGCCGTCTCGGGGATCGTGATGACGCGCCAGCCGTCCTCCTGCTTGAATTCCTTGAGCACACGGCTCACGAGCGTGGTTTTGCCCGCCGCGGGACCGCCCGTGAGGACGATCTTTGTGATACGCTTTGCCATAGTTACGCTTCCTTTCCGTGCAGAAGATAGTCGCCGAACGCTTCGACGGTCTTAAAGTACAGGTCGCAGTTTTGACGCATGAACGCCTCGATCTCTGGGATGTCGTTCGACCAGCCCGCGGCGGCGAAGCGCACATTCGCGGCCTTTGCCATGTCATATCCGGGCTTTAAGTCGTCGAGCACGAGCATCTGCTCGGCGGTGAAGCCGAGCTTTTCCATGATATCATAGAGCGCGTGCGGCTGGGGCTTGCGCCGGTCCTTTGGCACCTCCCAGCCGTAGACGAGCTTCGGCTCGGGGAGCTTATTTTCGCGGTAGTCGCGCAGAATGTTCGGCGAGAGCGAGTGCGACACGACGCAGATCGTGCCGCCCGCGTGCACGTAGTCCCACAGAATATCGCGCATCCCGTCGTAAACCTGCGGCACGTGGTGCTGGACATATTCGTGCCAGTACGCCTGCTCGTGCTTCATATCCTCCTCGGTCATGCCGACCTCGCCGTGGAAAAAGTCATAGACGCCGGGGTCAAAGTTTTTGAGGACGTATTCCTCCAGCGTGTAGCGCTTCGCCTTGGGGAAAAACTTCGCCGTGTACTCGGCAAAGCAGGGATAGTGCACCGTCGCGGTGGAGTTGACCACGGTGTCGTCGTGATCGAGCACAAGGCAGGGGTAGGTCATAAAAGGGACTCCTTTTTGATACTTTTTATAAAAGTATAGCATATTAAGTGTCCGCCCTGCAAGGGCGGGAAAAAGCAGCGCCGAAGGCGCTTCGTCTTTATTCCCTGCACCGTGCAGGGGAACGGGCAAAGGGGACCATTCTCTCACGTGAGAGAATGGCCCCCTTTAGATCCCCCAAGAGAACGCAAGGGGCTCTGCCCCTTGATCCCGCACATTGCAAGCGAGCAGCTCGAAGAGCTGCGCAGCCTGTGGAATCAGGTGCGGTGTACATGGCTTCGCCATGAACCCCTACCGCCTCGTTACTACTCTCAACCGCGCCTTACTACCGTGAGGCGCGAGTGACGTTTGTCTGGCGGCAGACTGCCTGCCGAATGCGGCATTGCTTCGCTCGCCGCATTGATGAGACTGGCGGTAGACGGGAATTAGGCTGTACTTCTATAAGATGGGCAGAGCGGCACCCGCAAGGGGTGTGCCGCATCCGTAAGGCAGCAGAG
>OLSG01001547.1_pt1 | contig 22967 bp, 23 predicted proteins | sample 1673041 | NCBI WGS metagenome assembly OLSG01 (sample SAMEA3136749, study PRJEB25190) | human gut metagenome | reverse complement strand
GGCAAGGGAACCGACTCGCAAGGAGCTGATAAGCGACTGAGAATCGAGTGACACGACTCCATAAATATCTTTCGAGTACAAGAGGTTAGTGGAGCGTATGACTCAGGTGGTAGGAAAACCGCACTATGTTAGATAGAAGCGCGCCGTTGACCGTCAAACTTCATAATTACAAATCATAAAGTCTTTACAACAACCGCGGGGCTCTCGTAACTCAAATCTCAACTCTGTTTTTAGCGGTATCGCGCCGTTGACCGTATGGCTTTATAACGAAAAAATCATAAAGTTTTACCGCCTCGGGTCTCTCTGCACTCATAACTCAATTCTACTGCCCATACGGGCAGTCAGTAGTAATCGCCGCTAATGAAATCTCTTGCTGGTTCACTCTTGCATTCTCATGAAATTACTGATATGATTACCTTTATAAGAGGTAAAGACACATGCAATTAATCGATTTATCAAATGTACAGGATTTTAATGCCGCCCGTTTCATGCTTTACTGGCTGGTGGCTTCTGTAGTTGCTGTCATTGTGGCTTACAGTATCGGTCAGGAAAACAAGCTGAAGTGGTTCAAACCAAGAAAGTCCAACGGCTTCATGGTGCGCCGCGGGGTATTCGGCAATTTCAGTCTTCTGGGTGTTCCAAATTCTAAAGAGGGGTTTGCAATCACTGCAGGTATCTTCATCGGTTCCGGTATTATCTGGGCCATTCTGGTTTTCCTGCTGCTGCCGCTCTTTGGTTATAATATATAATTCCATATCTGTTTCCTGCGTATGGCACAGGGGTAGGAAACGAAATATCCTGAATACAGGACCTGGCATTGTAAAATGTCAGGTCTTTTTTTTAGGAAAGAAATCAGTACAATCCCTGTGATTTCCCAGTGATTTCATGTTTACAGGAGGTTATTGATGACAGCTTGGGAAAGTATTGCAAATGAATTGTTTAAAGGGGTTATGGGGATGGGGGACCCATCGGTATGGATGATGTTCTTCATCGGTGCCCTGCTTATTTATTTAGGGGTGAAGAAGGATTATGAACCTATGCTTCTCTTCCCTATGGGTGTGGGATGTATCCTGGCCAATATCCCGGGACATTTTGCAGTTATGCCGGAAGGCGGCGGAGAACCAGGTTTCCTTACGGTGCTCTACAATGCAGGGATTGCGAACGAACTTTTCCCTGTTCTGATTTTCATCGCTGTCGGCGCCATGTGCGAATTTGATCCTCTGATCCGCGCGCCTTATGTGATGCTCTTTGCAGCGGCCGCTCATTTTGGTATCTTTGCAGCAGCTATCTGCGCATCCCTTGTGGGATTCCCGTTCAATCAGGCGGCATCCATCGGTATCATCGGTGCTGCTGATGGTCCGACTACTATTTTCGTGGCTCAGAAATTTGCTACCGAACTGCTGGCTCCGCTGACAGTCACTGCTTTCTGCTACATGTCTCTTGTACCTATCATCCAGCCGCCGATTGTTAAACTTCTGACCACTAAGAAGGAAAGAATGATCCGCATGCCTTTCAAGGAAGAAAAACCGGTATCCTGGACAGCCCGTTTCCTCTTCCCCTTTATGGTGGTTGTGATTGCCGGCATCCTGGCTCCTATTTCTGTACCTCTCATCGGCGCCCTCATGTTCGGCAATATGATTAAAGTATCCGGCGTGACCGATTCTATTTCCAATGCAGCCCAGAATGAACTGGCCAACCTGGTCACCCTTCTTCTTGGCATTACCGTCGGTGCTACCATGACGGCAGAAAATATTCTCACCATGGACGTATTGAAGATCCTGGTCCTTGGTGCGATTGCTTTCGTATTCGATACAGTAGGCGGCGTCCTCTTTGCTAAAATCGCCAATCTCTTCCTGAAGAAGAAAATCAATCCTATGATCGGTGCCTGCGGTATTTCCGCATTCCCTATGTCCGGCAGAGTCATTGCCAAGATGGCCCTGAAGGAAGATCCGACCAACTATATCATTCAGCATGCCATGGGGGTAAACGTGGCAGGCCAGGTAGCTTCTGTAGTTGCCGGCGGTCTCGTCCTTGCTCTCATCCCTGTATTATAAGGAGGAACTATGACAAGCGTTCAATCTTCCGTCACCCTGCTCATGATTGCCTATCCGCTTCTCTTCATCGTGATGGCCGTCTTCGCAGGACTGACCTATATGCTCAACCGTACCTTTGACGATAAGGAATAAGCACAGTTCAGAGCGATGAGCTCAGAGCAATGAGCAAAGGACGTCGGCTGAGCCGACGAATATGAAAAGGGGCCTGTGAAAAAATGCTAATGTATTTTTTCACAGGCCCTTTTGAGTGAAAAATTTTTTGTTATGTTCTCCTGATGCTGATGGAGATCAGGATCATTATTTATTCGATAGAATCGTTTTGCTGCTACTGCTTTTTTATATGCTCGTCGGCGACGCCGACACCAACGCTCATCACTCATCGCTCTGAGCTCATAGCTTTTAACGGCATGCGCAGCTTTTTAGAAGTGGTAAGCACCGCTGGTGAGACATGTATGATATAATATTTCTATGACGATAATTCTCGATAAGGAGGAATATATATGAAAGAAACATACAGCAGAACAAAACCGGTATGGCAGCGCATGGACGATGCTGAACGGAAAGAAGTGATGGCGTACGGTGAAAAGTACAAAGCATTTCTTGATACAGCCCGTACCGAAAGACTGGCATCTGATGAAATCATTGCCCGGGCAGAAGCAAAGGGCTTCAAACCCGTATATGATATGAAATCTTTGAAACCGGGAGACAAAGTGTACTGGAATCAGAAGGGGAAATCAGTAATTCTGGCAGTCATCGGGGAAGAACCGGTTCATGAAGGTATCAAGATCGTAGGCTCTCACATCGATTCTCCAAGACTGGACCTCAAGGCAAATCCTGTCCATGAACAGGGAGGTATCGTTTATTTCCGCACCCATTACTACGGCGGCATCAAGAAATACCAGTGGACCACCATCCCGCTGGCTTTCATCGGTGTCATTTTCACCAAAGACGGAAAGAAAGTAGAAATCAATATCGGCATGGATGACAAGGACCCGGTATTCTACATTTCTGACCTTCTCATTCATATGGCACAGGATCAGATGAAGAAACCACTTTCAGAAGGTGTGACTGGTGAACAGCTTCAGGCTATCGCATGGACAAACAGCGAGGAAAAGACAAAGCCGAAAGAAGCATTTATGAACATGCTGAAAGAAAAGTACGGTATTGAAGAAGAAGATTTTGCAGCCGCAGAATTTGAACTGGTACCAGCCATGAAGAGCAGGGACGTAGGATTTGACCGTTCCCTCATTGCTGCTTATGGACAGGATGACCGGGTATGCTCCTTTGCCAACCTGGAAGCTATCCTTAATGCAAAGCCGGGTATAAAGACCCAGGCCGCTCTTCTTACTGATAAGGAAGAAATCGGTTCTTATGGCAATACAGGCATGGAATCTTCCTATTTCGTTAAGTTTGTGATGAAACTCCTGGCTTTGCAGGGAAAGACTACCATCCTTGATTTCTATGAAACCATGGAAAACAGCGAAATGCTTTCTGCAGATGTGAATGCATGCCTGGATCCCATGTTCCCTGAAGTATCTGAGAAGGATAATGCATCCTTCCTGGGCTACGGCATCAACCTCACTAAGTACGGCGGTGCCAGAGGCAAGGCAGGCTCCAATGATGCGAATGCAGAATTTCTGCAGAAGATCCGCACCATATTCAATGAAGCCGGTGTATGCTGGCAGATCGGTGAACTTGGCAAGGTAGATCAGGGCGGCGGCGGAACTATTGCTTTCATGATGGCCGACTGGGGCGCTGAAGTGGTAGACTGTGGCACGGCCATGCTCTCCATGCACGCACCTTATGACCTCCTTTCCAAAGCAGATGCTTACGAAACTTATCTGGCCTATAAAGCATTCTTTGAAAGTAAATAAGAGCTATGTGCTCAGAGTAAAGGATGCCGGATATGACGGCTGATATGAAAAGGGGAACCTCGGTAGAGGTTCTCTTTTTCATGTGAGAAACAGATAGTGAACCGCTTTTCTCTATCCGTATTCTGCGTGTATTAACATGTTCAATTCGGCGCTATTAGAACTCAACCAGCTATTGAAATCAGGACTACCCTAGAGAAGTGTGAAATACTTTCCAATCGAAGAGCATTCATCCATTGCAGATGAATGACTGGGGGACAGCTGCACAATATTAGAATGAAGTTTCTCGGGATGATCGGCAGGCTTTATAATGAAAAAACATGAAATCTTTACAGACTTTGCTCAACTTTATTCTATTCATTCAAGTCTCAATCCTATCAAAAGGGTTATTTCAAAATATTCTGTAATAACCCTTTTTATTTCCCTTTCTCGTTTTTTCGTGTTATACTTGTTTCTAACAACTTTCGGATTTAAGGGGAATGCCCCTTTACGGAGGATAGAAGTTTGGGAGGAATACAAATGAATAAAGAAAAAGAAGGCGTCCGTCTGGAAGACATAGAAGAGACGCGGGGAGAACTAGAGAAGAAAGCTCAGCAGATGCTGGAGGATAAGGATGCAGATTCCCGCATGAGGGTGTATGAAGGACCGCTGAAATGGGCCATTGTCATCCTGCTCTGCGCATGGACTCTGTTCCAGATTTATTTCACCACCATCGGCGCTATCAGTGCCATCAATTTAAGAGCGATTCACACCATATTTCTGTTGCTCTTTACATTTCTTCTCTTTCCGACTTATAAGAAGGAAAGGAAGAGGAGGAAGATGCCCCCTGTATGGGACTGGCTTTTTATTGCAGGATCTATCGGTTCTTTTGTATATCTGATTATCAATTACACCAGAATTGCGCAGACCGGCGGCCGTATTTCCGATATGGAAATCGGTATCGCCTTTGTGGCATTGATTTCTGTATTTGAAGCAGCAAGAAGAGCTTCAGGGAATCTTTCTATCCTGGCTGCTATTTTCCTGGCGTACAACTGGTTTGGCGCTTACCTTCCCGGATATCTGGGACATAATGGATTCACATTGAAGAGGGTGCTCATCACCCAGTTCTGGGGGACGCAGGGCCTTCTTGGCACCGGTGTAGGGGTATCTGCTACCTATATTTTCCTCTTCGTTGTGTTTGGCGCTTTTCTGAAATATAGCGGATTTTCAAAGTTTATCAATGATTTTTCTCTGACCCTTGTAGGACGCACATCCGGAGGACCTGCAAAGGTGGCGGTCATTGCATCAGGACTCATGGGAATGATCAATGGTTCTGCCATTGCGAACGTGGCCACTACCGGTACCATCACTATCCCGCTCATGAAGAGAACGGGGTATAAGAAAGAATTTGCAGGTGCTGTGGAAGCAGTAGCTTCTACCGGCGGACAGTTCACGCCGCCTATCATGGGGGCTGTAGGCTTTGTGATGGCAGAATTCTTGAATCTGTCCTACACCTATGTGGCACTGGCAGCAGTGACCCCCGCCCTTCTTTACTACATTGGCCTTCTTCTGGCCGTTCATTTCGAAGCAAAGAGACTGGGACTTTCAGGGATTTCCAAAGAGAATATTCCAGATGCCATGAAAGTCATTAAAGAACAGGGCCATCTGGTGCTTCCGCTCTTCAGCCTTATCGGTCTCATGTTTGCCGGCTTCACACCGCTCTATGCAGCAGTGATTTCTATTTTCGTTACCATTGGAGCCAGCTGGCTTCGGAAGGATACCCGGATGACGGGAGATATAATTCTGGAAGCGGTGGTGGAAGGAGCAAGGAGTGCGATTTCCGTCGGTGTCTGCTGCGTCATTATCGGCGTCATCATCGGTACTGTCACCCTTACTTCTCTAGGGTTGAATATGGGATACCTCATCCTTTCCGTAGTGAATGGGGGAAGCATATATCTTGCAGGATTCCTTGTCATGATCATGTCTGCCATTCTGGGTATGGGGGTGCCAGGGGTTGCAGCCTATGTCATCGTGCAGGCGGTGGCCGTGCCTGTCCTCATCAAAGCAGGAGCCATGCCGCTCATCGCCCATCTTTTCTGTCTCATCTATGCATGCCTTTCCAATATCACTCCGCCAGTAGCCATGTCTGCCTATGTGGCTTCCGGCATTGCAGATTCCGATCAGACGAAGACGGGACTCTGGGCTGTACGGCTCGGGCTTATCGGATTCATCATTCCTTTCTTCTTCCTGGATAATCCGGTGCTTTTAATCGGCGTTTCCAAAACCGCCACACTTATGGATACTATGTGGGCAGTAGGAACGGCGATTGTGGGAACTTTTGCATTAGTTTCCGGATTGGAAGGATGGATTCTGGGCCGTTTGAATATCATCGAAAGAATCATTATGATTACTGTCTCTCCTTTCCTGCTCCTTCCCGGCGCATGGACGGATGGTATCGGCGCTCTTGGAATCCTGGCTGTCTGCCTTTTCCAGTGGAAGAAGCAGAGACAGGAAAGGGAAGAAAGAGTATAATCTGGTTAGACGTCTGTATCACAGACCTGACATACATTTCATAAGAAGTATTGGAGTATAGGAGGAAAACATGAAAAACTGGAAAAAATTAGCAGCGCTGTCCCTGGCAGCCCTTTTAATGACCGGCGCTATTTCTGGCTGCGGCGGAGAAAAGAAAGCAGAAGGAGCAAAGCCGGCAGCAGGACAGACCTTGAAGATTAATTTTCCCACCGCTGGTGCATCTGGTGCCCTTTATGCAGTAGGTGCCGCTATTACTAATATGTGGAGCCAGAATGTACCTGGCGTATCGGCATCCAGCCAGGCATCTGCCGGCGGCATTGAAAATCTGAACATGGTAGCTGATGGAGAAGCACAGGTTTCCATCGCCATTGCAAGCAATGTATACCAGAGCTACAAAGGCCTTGATGTATTCAAAGACCATGCAAACAAGGATCTTCGGGTCATCGGCGGTCTCTATCTCAATCCGAACCAGGTAGTAGCCAGCGCTAATTCCAATATTCAGAGTATTGAAGATATCCGGGGCAAGCATTTCGCCGTCGCTTCTGCCGGTTCTTCCGTATATAACGAAGCGAAGGCTCATCTCACCGCTGCAGGCATGAATTTCCCTGATGACATCCAGGCAGAATACATCAGCTTCGGCGATGCTGCCGACATGCTGCAGAATGGCTCCATTGACGGCGCATGGATCATGTCCGGCGCGCCTGCCTCTGCAGTCACTCAGGCACTCACCAGCGGCGCTCACCTGGTTCCCATGGATGACAACCTTCTTTCCAAACTGGAAGCAGAATACCCATGGTACACCAAGTACGTCATCAAAGCAGGCACTTACCCGAACCAGGATAAGGACGTCCAGACCTCTGCCATCAAGATGGTCATGTTCTGCCGCGGCGACCTTCCTGAAGATGTGGTATACCAGATGACAAAGACTCTCTGGGAACACATGGGTGAACTGGGCGAATCCCAGAAGAACCTGAAAGGTCTCACGCCTGAAAATGCAGTAAAAGACATCGCCGGCGTACCTCTCCATCCGGGAGCAGAAAAATACTACAAAGAAATCGGCGTACTGAAATAACATACAATTAGAAAAGAGCGTGATATAAACGTCACGCTTTTTTCTGTGGTACAATAAATGCATTAAGAGTATTTCAGGAGGTTGTCATGATTCATCGTTTTCATGAAGAAAATAACAGATGGGATGGAATCGAGCCCCATATTTATAAGGAAAATCCCGGGGTGTTCCGGGATGTGACGAAGCAGGTTCTCTTTGATAATGAAGGGGATCTTCCTGTGCAGTTCCGATATTTCCAGGTAGAAAAAGGGGGATTTTCTTCTTTTGAACATCATGAACATATGCATGTTGTCATGATTTTCAAAGGGAAGGGCCATGCACTTCTTGGAAATGAAGTGGTAGCAGTGAAGGAAGGGGATTTCATCACCATTCCTGCCTGGCAGTGGCATCAGTTCCGGGCGGATGAAGGGGAAATCCTTGGTTTCCTCTGCCTTGTGAATCATGAAAGGGATATCCCTGTATATCCGACAGAAGAAGATATCAAAGAAATCCGTAAGAATCCGGAAGCTGCCCGTTTTCTGGATCAGAAATAACTTGACTTAAACCTTGCTTCAGGTTCTACAATAGAGGCAGTATTTGAATCATGGAGGGATATCATGGAAATCAAAGCAGGAACAGATGGAGATCATTACGTACCTTATGAAGAAAGAAAAGGAAATGAATCGATTGTATATTTCACAAGAGATCTTTCTCCAGAAGGCATCATCCGCATGTATGACCGGATTTGTGAAAACATAACAGGGAAAACAGCAGTCAAGCTTCATACCGGTGAGCAGCACGGACCGAATATTATCCCCAGCAGCTGGGTGAAGGAGTTCTTCGAAAAAAGACTGAAAGGAGCCACCATCGTAGAGACCAATACCTATTACGAAGGGGACCGGTATACCACTGAAGACCACCGGAAGACTCTTGAAGTGAATGGCTGGACCTTTGCGCCGGTAGACATTATGGATGAAGAGGGAACAGAAATGATTCCTGTCAAAGGGGGCAAATGGTTCACTGAAATGTCCGTAGGAAATCATGAGAAGAATTATGATTCCCTTCTCGTGCTCACCCATTTCAAAGGCCATACCCAGGGAGGATTTGGCGGTTCCAACAAGAATATCGGTATCGGCTGTGCAGACGGCCGTATCGGAAAGGCGATGATCCATACCCATCCTGGAGAAGGCCAGTGGTCTATCGGCAAGGAAGAATTCATGGAAAGGATGACTGAATCTGCCAAAGCCACAGTGGACCTTTTCGGAAAACACATCGCTTTCATCAATGTGATGCGCAATATGTCTGTTTCCTGCGACTGCGAAGGATTGAATGCCATGCCGGTAGTTACCCCGGACGTGGGCATCCTGGCATCCCTCGATATCCTTGCCATTGACCAGGCTTCTGTGGACATGGTCTATGCCATGAAGGAAGATGATCATCATGATCTGGTGGAAAGGATGGAAAGCCGCCACGGCCTGCGCCAGCTCTCTTACATGAAAGAACTGGGCATGGGAAATGACCGGTATGTCCTCATTGATACAGATCATGGAGATCAGCGGATTGATGCGAAAGAAGCAGTCAAAGGAGTGAAACCTTTTGGTAAAGAATAATCCCTTCCTCAAAGCCGACACCATCATCTTTGACATGGATGGCACCCTCATCGAATCCATGGGCGTGTGGAATCAGATCGACAGAGCACTCATTGAAAAACTGGGCGGCCTTCCGGAAGATGAGATGGAAATCGGAAAAAGAAGAGACGCCCTTCTGGCAGAATACAGTGAAATGGAAGATCCCTATAAAGAATACTGTGCCTTTTTAGGGAAATTATGCCATTCTTCCCTTTCCGGCGAAGAAATACGAAATCTCCGGTACACTATCAGCCAGGATTTCCTGCGGAACCGGATTGTTTACAAAGAAGGGGCAGCAGGACTGGTGAAAAAGCTTCACGCCCTGGGAAAGACGCTGGTCATTGCGACCACTACCAAAAGATCCAATATAGAGATTTACACTTATGAAAATAAACTCATGATGGAAATGCTGCCGCTGGATCAGTATTTCACTGCCATCTATACGAGAGAAGACGTGAAGACCATCAAGCCGTCTCCAGAAGTCCATGAGAAGGTGATGAAAGACCTGGGTAAGCAGAAAGAGGAATGCCTCATTGTGGAAGATTCTCTTTCCGGTATCGAAGCGGCCAGAAATGCAGGTATTCCAGTGGCAGCGGTGTATGACCGGTACTCTTCCTCTGATGGTGAACGTATCAGGGAGAGGGCGGATTACTGGTATGATTCGCTGGACGAAATAGCCGGCTCTCTTGATTAATTGAGAATATATATCAGAAACTGAACCAGGATATTTCTTCGATGTTTTCTTTGACAGAAAGTCTTCTTCATGGTATCATTCTCAATATGTGAGGGAGTAGCAGCCACTTTGTGGAGCAAGTCAACATACTGGTTAACCCCTGGCTTTCCTTGAAATTGCGAGACTCACGTGCATGATTTTTGATTGCACGGAGTCTTTTTTTATGCCTCCGTGAATTTCTCCGGGAGTGATTATTGTGGAAATATTATTGTTCAACAGCATCCTTTTAGGCATCGGTCTTGCCATGGATGCTTTTTCTGTGTCTCTGGCCAATGGAATTCATGAACCTTTCATGAGAAGAAAGAAAATTTTTCTCATTGCCGGCACCTTTGGATTCTTCCAGTTCCTCATGCCCCTTCTCGGCTGGCTGGGAGTGAATGGGATAGCGGACCTCTTTCAGGTTATCTGGTTCTACGTGCCCTGGATTTCTCTTTTCGTTCTTACAGCGCTGGGGCTCATGATGATTAAAGAAGGGCTTACAGGTGAAGAAGAAGAGGTCCATCTCAAGACCGGCTTCTGGAATCTCATGATTCAGGCCATCGCTACTTCCATGGATGCGCTTTCCGCAGGATTCACCATTGCATGCTATAGAGTAGAAGAGGCATTTTTTTGCAGCGTCATCATCGGCGTAGTTACCTTTGGTATCTGCCACTTCGGCATCCTTTTTGGACGGACGTTCGGGATGAAACTGGCAGACAAAGCCTCCATTGCAGGTGGTCTCATCCTTATCTTCATAGGGATTGAAATCTTCCTGGGAAATTAAAGAAGAGTTCTGAGCTATGTGCGAAGATTGTAAAGACTTTATAGTTTGTGATGATATAGCTTTTCGTTACGTGCTGCTGATCACCAGTGAGATATATTGCACTTTTTCCTGTATAATATAGAAAAAGGAGGGAGTCTATGACAACGATTTACATGGTCCGTCACGGAGAGACTGAGTGGAATGCGGCGCACCGGATGCAGGGGTGGACGGATATTCCGCTGAACGAAAGAGGGAGAGAGCAGACTCTCTATGTGGCTAAGAAATTTGAGCTCATTCCGCTGGATGTGATTTACACCAGTCCTCTTCAAAGGGCAAAAGTTACTGCTGAAGCTATCCGGGGTAAGAGGGATATACCCGTCATAGAAGAGGCAGGTATCAAAGAAATCAATCTGGGAAATTGGGACGGGCATACTCCAGATGAAATGGATGTCCTCTATCCTGGACAGTATGATATATGGAGAAATACACCGGGCGAAGTGCATGTTGACGGCGGCGAAACATTTAAAGAACTGCAGGAAAGGGCATGGAAAACTTTTCTTGCCATCCTTCAGAAACATAAAGAGAAGACCATTCTCCTTGTTTCCCATATGGGATGTCTTTCCACCATCCTCTTTAAAATAGCCGGTTATCCTCTGAATGATTTATGGAAACATCCTATTGGAAACTGCGCCCTCTGTGAGGTGGAGGTGTGTGGCAGGGACATGGACATCGTGAAATGGGCAGAAGATGATTATATTCCCAATGACCTTAAGATGAAAGTGCCTTTTGGAAGGGGAAAATAGATTTTTTACCAGGCAGATTTCATAAGAAATGATTCCCTCTTGACTTATATAGTGGGAATCATTACAATAATGATTACTAAGAAATAAAAGCTGAGATGAAGACGTTCTGCATCCCCTGTTCTAAAGAGAGCTTCTATCTGGTGGAAGGAAGCGTTCAGTATGCAGATGGATCACTTCGGAGCTGCAGGGAAGAAAAGCCCTGCCGGGACATCGTTAACTGTACCGAGTGGCCGGAAGGTCATTAGGGTGGTACCACGGGAAATGAATTCTCGCCCCTTGCGGGCGGGAATTTTTTATTTGAAAGTTCTCAGGAGGAATAAGAATGGATTACAGCAAAACTTTACATCTGCCACAGACAGATTTCCCCATGCGTGGCAATCTTCCGAAAAAAGAACCGGAATTTGTAGAATTCTGGAAAGAACATGATCTCTATCATGCCAGACTGGAAAAGAGAAAGAAAGAAGGCGCACCGTCTTTCGTACTTCATGACGGACCGCCATATGCGAACGGCAAGATTCACATCGGCCATGCGCTCAATAAAACTCTGAAGGATATCATTGTCCGCTACAGACATATGGCAGGCTTTGAAGCCAGCTATGTACCGGGCTGGGATACCCACGGTCTTCCGATTGAATATGCAGTACTGAAAGATTCCGGAGAAGACAGAGCCACCATGACTCCTCTTGAACTCCGCAACAAATGCCTGGAATATGCAAAGAAATGGATTGCTATCCAGAAGTCTGATTTCATCCGTATGGGCGTTATCGGCGATTTCGATCATCCCTATGTGACCTTTGATCCGCATCTGGAGGCCAGAGAACTGGAAGTATTCGGTACTATGGCTAACAAAGGATACATTTACAAAGGCAAGAAAGCAGTATACTGGTGCCCGCACTGCGAAACCGCACTGGCTGAAGCTGAAATTGAATATAAGGACAGAAAATCTCCGTCCATCTATGTAAAATTCCCGGCAGTGGACGTGAAGGGCCTTGCTCCAGAAGGCGTTCCGAAGGAAAAACTCTTCGCTGTCATCTGGACCACCACTCCATGGACCATTCCGGCCAACGAAGCTATCTGCGTGAACCCGAAATTCACCTATGTATGGGTTCATAACAAGGCAGCTGATGAATACTACCTCATGAACAAGGAACTGGCTCCGGCATCCCTGGCAGACTGCAAAGTAGAAGACTACGAATTTGTGGGCCGTGAAATGTCTGGTGCTGAATGGGAACTGGCTACCTTCCATCATCCACTCCTTGACCGCCTGGCATACGTACTGGAAGGCAATCATGTCACCCTTGATGCCGGCACCGGCTGCGTTCATACCGCTCCTGGACATGGCGTCGACGATTTCGAAGTAGTACAGGACTACAAGAATAAAGGCAAACTGGATCTGCCGATCATCTGCCCGGTAGACGGCAAAGGCCATATGACTGAAGAAGCAGGCCTTGATCTGGCAGGCAAGACCATCTGGGAAGCAGAAGGTCCGGTCATCTCCGCACTGGCTCATGCAGGCATGCTCCTTGGCAAGAAATCCATCCACCATCAGTATGCACACTGCTGGCGCTGCAAGAACCCGATCATCTACAGAGCTACTGAACAGTGGTTTGCATCTATCAACGATTTCAGAGACAAAGCTCTGGAAGCTGTAGACAACACCCGTTTCATCCCATCCTGGGGCCATGACCGTCTTTACAACATGATCCGTGACCGTCAGGACTGGTGCATCTCCCGTCAGCGTTCCTGGGGCGTTCCGATTCCTGCCTTCTACTGCGATGACTGCAACAACTGGGTCATTACTCCGGAAACCATGAAGAAAGTGGTAGAAGTGGTAGAAAAAGAAGGCACCAACGCATGGTGGGCTCACAGCGCAGAAGAACTTCTCCCTGAAGGATTCAAATGCCCGCACTGCGGCGGCACCCATTTCCATAAAGAACATGACATCATGGACGTATGGTTCGATTCTGGCAGCAGCTGGAACGGCGTACTCAACCAGCCTCACAAGGAATGGGAAGGTGTCAAATACCCATGCGATCTCTATCTGGAAGGTTCCGACCAGCACCGCGGCTGGTTCCATTCCTCCCTCCTCTGCTCTGTAGCAGTGAATGGCTATGCTCCTTATAAAGCAGTCCTCACCCATGGTTTTACCATGGACGGTGAAGGCAGAAAGATGAGTAAATCTGTAGGCAACGTGGTAGCACCGCAGGATATCATTAACCGTTACGGTGCTGACGTCATGCGTCTCTGGATTTCCTCCGTCGACTATCAGGGTGACGTAAGACTTTCGGACAAGATCGTCAAATCCATGAGTGATGTATACAGAAAGATCAGAAATACATTCCGTTACCTCCTGGGTAACCTGGACGACTTTGATCCGAAGACTGACAGTGTGGCTTATGAAGATATGGAGGAACTGGACCGCTGGGCACTGCTCCGCATGGAACAGGTGAAGGAAACAGTCCTCAAAGCCTATGAAGACTACCAGTTCCATGTGATGTATCATGCAGTCCATAACTTCTGCACCGTGGATCTGTCTTCCATCTATCTGGATATTCTGAAAGATCGTCTCTACACTGAAAAGTCTGACTCCAGACTGAGAAGAAGTGCACAGACTGCTATGTACGAAATCCTGACCACTCTCGTACGTCTCGTCGCTCCTGTTCTCTGCTTCACCGCTGAAGAAGTATGGCAGGCCCTTCCGAACAAGGACGAAAGAGAATGGTCCGTCCATGTGGCTGATATGCCGAAGGTTAATGAAAAATACTTGGACAAAGCACTGGACGAAAAATGGAAGAAACGCCTGGCTATCAGAAGCGTAGTCACCAAAGCACTGGAAGAAGCAAGACAGACAAAACTCATCGGCCATCCGCTGGATGCTGAAGTCACTGTCTATGCAGACGGCGAAACTTTCCAGATCCTGAAAGATATGGAAAAAGAACTGGCTGACTTCTGCCTCGTATCCCAAGCTAAGATCGTAGAAGGCGCTGCTTCTGCTCCAGAAGGTGCTGCATCTGACGAAGAAGGACATGTAAAATGCTCCGTAGCCGTATGCACCCTGGAAAAATGCGAACGCTGCTGGAAACGCACCGGCGACGTAGACAGCGAAAACCATGTATGCGCCCGCTGCGCTCACGTACTGGAAGAAGAATCCATGTAATAGAATAAAAAGAGACCCTTAGGGGTCTCTTTTTTTATGGGACGTAATCACCGCTGGTGGCAATCAATCAGTTCTTCCCGGAATTCCGCTATTTTTCTGATATCTTCCGGAGTCGTGCGGCAGCAGCCGCCAAGGATGCGGGCGCCGGCGCTGTACCATACTTTCACGAAGTCCGCATATTCAGCGCCTTTTCCATGCCATGTCTTGTCAGAAGCGTCGTATTCTTCGCCGGAGTTTGGGTAGACGATGACCGGTTTGTCGGTATGAGCTTTGATTTCTCTGATAAGGGATTCCACATGTTCAGGAGCAGTGCAGTTGATGCCTATGGCTTTGACTTCGTCTATGCCGTCCAGTGCTTTGGCGCAGTCAGCAATGAGGTCATCTTCGGTGGTGGTCTTCCCATCTTTGCAGGAGAAGGAAATCCAGGCAGCAGCTCCTTCGATTTCTTTCAGTACGTCGGTGATAGCAAGGGCTTCTATGAGACAGGGAATGGTTTCACAGGCAAAGAGGTCCGGCTCTCCTTTGGTAAGGACGTGAAGACGGCGGCGGTGGAAATTGGAGAGTTCTTCCCTTGTCTTTCCATAATGGCCCTTATATTCGCTTCCGTCTGCCAGATAGGCGCCGTATGGACCGACGGAAGCAGCGGTGAGGGGAGAAGGACGGTGGTGGAGAGGATGGGTTTTCACGAATTCATCTCTTGCTTCTTTCACAAGGGTCACAGATTTCAGAAGGAGTGCTTCTGCTTCTTCTTCTGTAAATCCTTTGGAGATGAAGCCCGGGATGGTGGCCTGATAGGAGGAGCTGGTCACAATATCGCTTCCTGCTTCATAGTAGGAAGCATGAACCGCTTTGATGAGGTCGGGGCGCTGATAAAGGGCGATGGCGCTCCAGAGGGGATCATTGATGGCAAATCCCTTTCTTTCCAGTTCTGTGGAAAATGCACCGTCGGAAATGAGGAAGGGATAGTTCTTCAGATATTCATTAATCATAATAGCCTCCTATACTTCTAATAAATTCTTTGGCGGTTCCTGACCGAACCATTTTTTGTAGATAGCAGAGAATTCACCGTTTTTCTTTATTTTAGCAAGACCGTCATTGATTTTGGAAAGGAGTTCATGATTTCCTTTCTTCACGGCGATGGCAAGATCTTCTTTTGTAAGGGCGATAGGCGCTGTCTTTACGGAGTGGTCCTTTGTTTTTGCCACATAGTATTCATTGGTAGGGATGTCGTTGATCACTGCGTCTACGGCACCCTGTTTCAGGTCCAGGAATGCATCGCTTAATGTGTTGTACACTTTCACCTGAGCGCCTTCGATTTTTCTGGCTGCTTCTTCTCCTGTGGAACCGATGGTGACGCCGATGGTTTTACCGGAAAGGTCCTCCTTCTTCTGGATGGAATCATCACTGGCATTTACTACCACCCCAAGGCCTGCAAAGTAGTAGGTGCGGGAGAAATCCACGGATTTGGCCCGGTCTTCTGTGACGGTGATATCGTTGATGGCTACGTCCAGATCTCCAGACTGGAGGGCCGGGATGAGGCCGTCGAAATTCACATTTCTTATATTCACAGAAAGCCCTTCTTCTTTGGCAATGGCTTTGATGATGTCTACGTCAAATCCTTCGTATTCTTTGGTGGAAAGGTTCTGGAATCCGAAGGGCGGGTACGCTGCGTCCATGCCCACCTGAAGGACTTTTGAGGAAGAAGAAGAAGAGAGGCGGCAGCCTGCAATTCCCAGGGCGACGGTGAAGAATAAGGCGAAGAAAAGTAAAATTTTTTTCATGATGGACCTCCTTATGACTGATGAAGGGGATTATGAACATTAAAGGGAACGAGGGTATTCAAATCGTAGGGCGTTTCCTGATAGACGAAATTCAGCCAGTTGTGATAGAAGAGGTGAGCATAGCTGCACCATACGAACCGCGGCTTTTCCTGGGGATCATCGTAGGGATAATAATTTTTCGGAAGATTGATGGGAAGACCTTTTTCCTTGTCTCTCCTGTATTCCCATTCCAGGGTGCGCCGGTCGTATTCGAAATGGCCGAGGATGAATATTCTTCTGGATTCCCGGTCGGTGACGATATTGATGCCGTTTTCTTCGGACCGGGAAAGGACTACCAGATCTGACGTGCTGTCGATTTTCCTGTCATCTACCGATGTATGTCTCGACTGGGGGATGAAGTACCGGTCGTCGAATCCCCGGAGAAGGGGATGGTAGGAAAGGGTGAGATTGTACTGGTAGATGCCGAAGAGCTTGTTGGGAAGGATGCGCTTCTCTACGCCGTAATCCCTGTAAAGCCCGGCCTGGGCTGCCCAGCAGAAGTGGAGGGTGGAGAATACATGGGTATCGGCCCATTCAAAGTATTTCATCATTTCCGGCCAGTAATCCACTTCTTCGTAATCCATTTTTTCTACCGGTGCGCCGGTGATAATGAATCCGTCGTACCTTCTGTCTTTGATATCTTCGAAGGTGAGATAATTTTCATCCAGATAGGACGTATCTGTATGGGTCGTCTCCCGGGATGTGATGCGGGTGAAGTCCACCTCCAGCTGGAGGGGTGTATCGCCCAGAAGACGGAGGAGCTGGACTTCCGTCGGTTTCTTTATGGGCATAAGATTCAGGATCAGTATTTTCAGAGGACGGATGTCCTGGCTTGAAGCCCGCTTTCGGCCAATGGCAACAATGCCTTCCTTCTTCAATTCTGTAATTCCTTCAATGCCATCTGCAATTTTAATAGGCAAAATCATCAACCTCCATGAAATAAAAAAATCCCGTCCCTAAAAGGGACGAGATATTCGTGTTACCACCCAGATTCATCTTTATGTCGCCATAAAGACCTTAACAGGTACGCCGGCCAAAGCCTTGATACCCTGTTTCTGTAACGGGAAACCCCCGGACTGCTTCATCATTCGGCATATCCAGCTCAGAGGCCATCTTCTGCAGTTTGTCCTGTTCTCCTTTTCACCATACTGGAGCTCTCTATGCCATTCTTTCCTGCATACTCTTCTCTTCATCGCTGATTTGAAATTGTCATTATTCTAAACGGATTTTCCTTTCCTGTCAACAGAAAATTTTACCAGTCGATCCAGGACAGTGCTTTTTCCAGTTCGTAGAAAGTCTTTCCATCCCAGAGAATATCTTCCGTCAGATGGTTCAGCACATCATCAGGATCTTCTGATTCATAGCTGTACACCAGTCCCATGAAATCTTCAAATGGTTCCCTGGAAAACCGGTATTTTTCTATGCTGATCCGGTAGGTATCTCTGCCTGGATGATGTTTCAGGCCGGAAAAGTGGTATACATACCCCTTGTGCCGGACGGAAGCACCACTGTCATTCATATAGTCGATAAATTCGTCTGCGTCGCCACCCTGCATGGTTTTCTCCTTTTCAAAATACGAAATACTATCTGTATTATACAGAAATCAGGGGAGAAAAGGAAATCATAATTCCTTCGTTTCATCCAGGAGGTCACTGGCGAAAAGTTTCATCGCACCTTCTGCCATCTTGACGCCCTCATGGGCAGAGCCTTCCACTACTCCCAGTTTCCACAGGAAGGGGACAGAAAGTTCATGGGCCTTCGCTTCGCAGGCATGGTAATAATTATTGCACCGCTCCATGCGGTTCATTCCCTGGGCATCTGCCTCTCTCGTATCCCGGAACGGTTTCTTTCTGGAAATATCATTGCCGCCCATGAGCATGGTGACTTTCCTGGAAAAGGCTTTCTCATAATCCTTTTCAGTGAGTGGAAGATCCTTTGTGCCGTAAGGGAAGGGGATCTCATCGTCAGGCATGGTGAACCATCCGGAATTGGCACACACGATTTCATCGGCTCTGTTTTCTTCAGAAAAGAGGGAGAACCGGTGCATGAGCTGCCCGCCGGCAGAATGACCGAAGAGGATCACTTTTCCTCTGGCCCGGCTTCTCTTCTTTACCGCAGAAATCACATGGTTCACTGCAGAGAAGGTCCAGTCCTTTCTGGGCTGGATATGGCCGTTCACCTCTGCATCTGCCATATTTCCTTCCTGATACCACCGGTCATCAGGGAATTTCTTCACTGAAAATTCAGGAGAGACGATGAGCATATTGTACTTTACCGCCAGCTCTTCCAGATGTTTCTCATAACTTTCCGCTCTTCTCGTATACCCGGGGAAAGCGATGAAAACCGGTTCCTCTTCCGTCCAGGTCACCGGGCGGTAGTAGAAGACAGGAATCGGGTCATCTGTGACGCCGCTCCTGTCTTTCAGAAGCTGTGAACTTTCTCCCACCGGAAGGATGTCCTCTTTCTTTCTCAGAAAATGAAAGGCCAGAAGGCTGGCTGCTGACAATGCTAATGTATTGATTAATCGTCCCATAATGCTCCTTTAAAAGAATCTTTGAATAGAAAAGATTCTAACTGACGTGAAGTATTATACCATGACAGGAGAAAAATGGAAGACAGATATAGATGATTTTCTTTTCTTTCCTTTCCAGTCTGCAGGTGATATAATAATCTATACAATCATTCTCAGTTGTCATCTGGTAACCAACTTAAAAAAACAGGAGGAAAGATGAAAAAAGCTATTGTATTATCCAGCGGGGGCGTGGATTCCACCACCTGCCTTTCACTGGCTGTTGACAGACTGGGAGCAGAAAATGTAGTGACTGCTTCTATTTTTTATGGACAAAAACACAAGAAGGAAATCGAGGCAGCAAGAAAAGTAGCAGATTACTACCATGTAAAACACTATGAATTCGACCTGTCCCAGATATTCCAGTATTCCAACTGTTCTCTTCTGGAAAATTCCACTGAAGAGATCGTTCACGAAAGCTATGCAGACCAGATCAAGGAAAACGGCATCGGCAAAGTTTCTACCTATGTGCCTTTCCGGAACGGCCTCATGCTTTCCGCTGCCGCATCCCTGGCTGCTTCTCTTTTTGAAGAAGATGATGTAGATATTTACATCGGTGCCCATGCAGACGATGCAGCCGGCGAAGCTTATGCAGACTGCAGCGAGCCTTTCCTGAAATCCATGAATGATGCGATTTCCATCGGCACCTACGGCAAAGTCCATCTCGTATTCCCCTTTGCAGACAAGAACAAAGCAGGAGTGGTAGCCACTGGACTTGCCCTGAAGACACCCTATGAACTCACATGGAGCTGCTATGAAGGAAAAGACAGACCCTGCGGCACCTGCGGGACCTGTATTGACAGAGCCGCCGCTTTTGCAGCCAACGGCGTAGAAGATCCGGCGTTAAAGTAAGAAAGGAAAAAACATGTTTACTGTAACAAAGAGAATGGAAGTATCCGGGGCTCATTTTCTCCACCTGGATTACGAAAGCAAATGCACCAATCTTCACGGACACAACTGGATCATCACAGTGACCGTGCAGAGCGAAGAACTGGACAGCAATGGAATGGTTGTAGATTTCAGCAAAATCAAAGAAGTGGTGAATCAGTTTGATCACAGCCTGATTAACGACGTGCTGGGCGATATCAATCCTACCGCTGAAAATATTGCCAAATGGATCTGTGATCACATTCCTCACTGCATCAGAGTATCTGTGCAGGAAACAGAAGGGAATGTGGCAACCTATGAAAAATAGATACGCATATGACGACGGGCTCTTCCATGTGACGGAAATCTTTGACAGCATTGACGGAGAAGGGAAAAGGACAGGCTATATGGCCATCTTCGTCCGCCTGGCAGGATGCAATCTGCGGTGCAATTACTGCGATACTCCCTATTCCCTCACCCTGGAAGACACGAAAGAAACCCTTACGGAAGAAGAACTGCTGGAACGGATCCAGAGTTTCCCCTGGAAGAGAGTGACTCTTACCGGCGGCGAACCGATGCTTCATCCCCTTCACCATCTGGTCACCGTCCTTGGGGAAAAAGGGTATGAAGTCAATATAGAAACCAATGGCGCTATTCCGCTCTGGCGGGAAAGGCCGGAAGGGGTCTTCTACACCATGGATTTCAAATGCAGCGGAAGCGGCATGAAATCCTATATGAACAGAGATAATTTCAAACTTCTCACTGAGAAGGATGTACTGAAATTTGTAGTGAGCGATGAAAGAGATATGGATGAAATGAAGGAAATCATCAGTACATTTCCTGAAAATCATCCTGAATATTTCGTCAGTCCTGTATGGGGAAGAATCGAACCAAAGGAACTGGTGGAATACGTGCGAAAGAATGGATTGCAGGATGTAAGAGTGCAGGTACAGCTGCACAAAATCATCTGGGATCCATCGATGCGAGGGGTATGACATGGACTTAAAGAAATTGGAAGAAGCAGCCCGCCTTATCATTGAAGCCGTAGGCGATGATCCGAAACGAGAAGGTCTTCTGGAAACACCGAAACGGTTTGCCGACATGATGGCCGAACAGTTTGCATACAATGATGTCTCCAATGAAAAAATTGCAGAAGAATTTGGAAAAACTTTTGAAACACCGGAAAATGACATGGTGGTAGTCAAAGACATTCCTATCTTCTCTCACTGCGAGCACCACATCGCCCTCATGTACAACATGAAAGTGGCTGTCGGCTATATTCCAAATGGAAGAGTCATCGGCCTTTCCAAAATTGCAAGAATCGCCGACGCTGTATCCCGCCGTTTCCAGCTGCAGGAAAAAATCGGCACCGACATCCGGGAAGTCATGGCCCTGGTCACCGGCTCTGAAGACGTCATCGTCTACATCGAAGGGGAACACTCCTGCATGACCGCCAGAGGCATCAAAAAACCTGGCACCATCACCAGATCCGTTGCGTCTTCCGGAAAATTCAAAGAAGACAAGCAGCTCAGAAGAGAATTCATGGAACTCTGTAAATAAGAGCTATGAGCTCAGAGCGATTGGCAGCAGGAAAAATAAGATTTTAAAACATAATAGGCAGCTTTGGGAATCACGCCTGAAGCTGCCTTTTTGATTGACAAAGTACAGCCATAGGGTATGCCAATCGGAGGATACTGGCGGCATGGACGCAATTTATCCGGTGAGGCTGCTCTTCCTGATGAAGGTCCCTCTGAGGGAATATGAGGAAAGTGCATGGCTCTTCCTCTTGCGATTGAAATCCTATGGTCATATAATAACAACATCCCTTGTAGTAGAGCAGTAAAGGAGCATCTCATGAAAAGTATATTTTTCCCTCATTTCACCATTGGCACAGATGCCTATGACAGTGTACCGGACATCTGTGGTGATTACGGCAGCACCGCCGTCATTATCGGTGGCAATAAATCAAGAAAAGCAGCAGAGCCGCTGATTCGCAAAGTATGCGAAGGGAAGATCCAGATTACAGGCTCCTTCCTTTATGGCGACGACGCCACTTTTGAAAATGCAGAAGCACTGACAGAAATCGAAGAAGTCAGAAAGGCGGATATGATTTTTGCAGTAGGCGGCGGAAGAGCGGTGGACACCGTCAAATGGACTGCCCATCTGCTCCATAAGCCGGTCTTCACCTTCCCGACCCTGGCATCCAACTGTGCGTCTGTCACCGCGGTATGCATCATGTACAATCCGGACCATAGTTTCAGAGGTTCCATTTACAGAGAAAGAAATGCATATCACACTTTCATCAATACAGAAGTCATTGCCCATTCTCCAAGAGAATATTTCTGGGCAGGCCTTGGTGATGCTCTGGCCAAACAGTATGAAGTGCCCTTCTCTGCCAGAGGCATGGAACTCACCTGGGTCCAGCAGACCGGCGTAAGAAACGCGCAGAATGTCGCCTCCGGCATCCTGAAATATGGAAAGAAAGCGCTGGAAGCAGTGGACAGGGGAGAGGTGACTGACGCCCTTGAACCGGCCATCCTTTCCATCATCGTGGCTCCCGGCATGGCTTCCGTCTGCATCGAAGACGATCTGGACTCCAGCCTTGCTCATGCTATTTACAACAGCCTTACCAGAACACCTCACAAAGGAAATCACCTCCACGGCGCTGCCGTCAATTACGGCCTTCAGGTCATGCTCACCATGGACGGTCAGCTGGAAGAAAGAGATAAAATCTACAACTTCGCAAAATCCATCGGCCTCCCTCACTGCCTCTCCGATATAGGCATCGATCCTGCCCATCCCGATGAACTGGTACAGAACTGCCTTCACACCAAAGACATGAGAGTCAAACCATACGATATCACCTTCGACATGGTCTACAAAGCCATGATGGATCTGGAAAAACTCAATCACTAAAGAAAAGGCTGCGACATCGCAGCCTTTTTTCGTGTTAAGTTTGAGCTCTGGAAATTTTCCATACTGACTGAAACGGCAACTGTCATATGAATTCAGACAATCCCTTCCACAAAGGACGCCCTTGAAATAAAAGAGTTGAGTTACGAGAGTTGAGATTTGAGAAAGGTGTATCATATATTTAGACAGTATAAAGCGAGACTTTTTTGAAAGGAGCTGTCATTATGAGACACATAAAATTATATCCCAGA
>OLSG01001537.1_pt1 | contig 23078 bp, 19 predicted proteins | sample 1673041 | NCBI WGS metagenome assembly OLSG01 (sample SAMEA3136749, study PRJEB25190) | human gut metagenome | reverse complement strand
ATAGGTTTTCTGTGTCTTCTTAGCAACGGCTGCTCTGTAAACAAGGAGCTGAGCTGCTTTAACTTTGGTAGCCATATCTGCCAGCTGGAACTGAGTGTTCTGGAACTGACCGATAGCACGACCAAACTGTTTTCTCTCTTTTACATAATCAACAGTTCTCTCAAGAGCGCCCTCTGCAAGACCAAGTGCCTGGGAAGCGATACCGATACGTCCGCCATCCAGGGTATGCATAGCGATGTGGAAACCTTTGCCCTTCTGGCCAAGCAGGTTCTCTTTCGGGATACGGCAATCTGTGAAGATCAGCTCGTATGTAGCAGATCCACGGATACCCATCTTCTTCTCTTTGGTTCCGAATGTGAATCCCGGAGTGTCTTTCTCTACGATGAATGCAGAAATCTCTTTCATCTTTCTGCCACGTTTTTCAACAATACCTGTTACGGCGATAATGATGTAAACATCTGCTTCTTTACCGTTTGTGATAAAGCATTTTGATCCGTTTAATACCCATTCATCTCCGTCAAGAACAGCCTTAGTCTGCTGTCCCTGTGCATCTGTACCTGCCCCAGGTTCTGTAAGGCCGAAAGCTCCAAGCTTTCTTCCTGATGCAAGATCCGGAACGTATTTTGCTTTCTGCTCTGGTGTTCCGTATGTCAGGATCGGGTCTATACAAAGAGAGGTATGCGCAGATACGATTACAGATGTTGTGGCACAAACCTTTGCAAGTTCTTCTACACACATTACGTATGTCAGTGGATCACATCCCTGTCCCTCGTATTCCTTCGGTACCGGAATACCAAGAAATCCATATTTCGCCATTTTTTCAACTGTTGCTCTTGGGAAAACTTCTGTCTCGTCCACTTCCTGTGCAAGTGGTTTTACTTCGTTTTCTGCGAATTCTTTAAACAGAGTTCTCGCCATTTCGTGTTTCTTATCTAATCCGAAATCCATTTATTCTTCCTCCATGTCTTTATTTAGAACATCCATTACTGTGCATCAACCGGAGTTTTTGTGCGGTCTGCATTGTATACATAGAATCCTTTTCCGCTCTTAACTCCAAGGTTTCCACCACGGACCATCTTACGAAGCAGCGGGCATGCACGATATTTGCTGTCGCCTGTTTCTGCATAAAGTACATCCATGATAGCAAGGCAGATATCAAGTCCGATGAAATCACCAAGCTCCAGAGGTCCCATTGGATGGTTTGCACCAAGCTTCATTGCTGCATCGATTCCTGCGATGTCAGATACACCTTCCATCTTGATGAAAGCTGCTTCATTGATCATCGGAACAAGGATACGGTTTACTACGAAACCTGCTGCTTCATTAACCTGTACAGGTGTCTTTCCGATTTCTTCTGCGATCTTCTTGATTGCATCTACAGTTTCAGCCGGTGTATTTACGCCTGCGATCACTTCTACTAATTTCATACGGTCTGCCGGGTTGAAGAAATGCATACCGATCATTGGACGGGTAAGTCCGTTGCCGATTTCTGTGATAGAAAGGCTGGAGGTATTTGATGCAAAAATGCATTCAGGTTTTGCGATCTTATCAAGTTCACTGAATGTAGTTTTCTTAACTTCCATGTTCTCAAATGCTGCTTCTACGATCAGATCACAATCTGCGCAGAGATCTTCTTTGAGTCCCGGAGTAATTTTTGCAAGAATTGCATCAACTGCTTCCTGAGTTAATTTTCCTTTCTGAACAAGTCTGTCATAGCCTTTAGCGATTTTAGCTTTTCCGCCTTCTGCCCATTCCTGTTTGATGTCACAGAGTGCTACTTCATATCCATCTACCTGAGCAAATGCCTTTGCAATGCCCTGTCCCATTGTTCCTGCGCCAATAATTCCTACTTTCATTGAAATTACCTCCATTTTATAAATTTAATTTTCCAGGGGAGAGTTAATTCTCCCCTTTATTAAACGAACTTATTTATTAAGGAAAGCTTCTACTTTTCTCTTTTCAAGGAATGCTGCCATTCCTTCTTTCTGGTCGTAGGATTCAAAGCATCCGCCGAAGAGTTTTTCTTCTACTACGATTGCCTCATCCATTCCCTTTTCAAGACCTTCATTGATTGCCTGTTTGCAGTGTCTTACTGCGATCGGTGCATTCTTTGCAATGCCTGCTGCCATCTTCTTTGCTGCCGGCATCAGTTCTTCCTGCGGATATACAGCATTTACAAGACCGATTCTGTAAGCTTCGTCAGCTTTGATATTTCTTGCAGTGTAGATCATCTGCTTTGCCATACCAGGTCCGACAAGTCTTGCAAGTCTCTGTGTTCCACCAAATCCAGGTGTAATTCCAAGGCCAACCTCCGGCTGTCCGAATACTGCATTGTCTGAACAGATACGGATATCACAGCTCATGGAGATTTCACATCCGCCACCAAGAGCGAATCCATTAACTGCTGCGATTACCGGAATCGGAAGTGTTTCGATCTTACGGAAAATATCATTTCCTTTCTTTCCAAAAGCTTCTCCCTCTTCTTTTGTAAGAGTACTCATCTCAGCGATATCTGCACCGGCTACAAAAGATTTTTCTCCTGCTCCTGTAAGGATCAGGCATCTGACTGCATCAAGATCAACACCGTCGATCGTTGCATCAAGTTCATCAAGAACTGCACTATTCAGTGCGTTCAGTGCCTTTGGACGGTTAATGGTAATAATTCCAACCTGTCCTTCTACTTCATATGTAATAAATTCCATCATCAACATCTCCTTTTGATCTGGTTTATTAATCACGTTCTACGATTGTAGCGCATCCCATTCCGCCACCGATACAAAGCGTTGCAAGACCTTTCTTTGCATCACGTTTCTGCATCTCATGAAGAAGTGTAACAAGGATACGGCATCCTGAAGCTCCTACTGGATGTCCGAGAGCAATTGCTCCACCGTTTACATTTACTTTATCCATGTCGAATTTCAGATCATGTGCTACTGCAAGTGACTGTGCTGCGAAAGCTTCGTTTGCTTCGATCAGATCCATATCATCTACAGAAAGCCCTGTCTTAGCCATTACTTTATTCGTAGCTGCAACCGGTCCAACACCCATGATAGATGGATCTACTCCGCCGAGTGCTCCTGCTACCCATGTTGCCATCGGTGTAACGCCGAGCTCTTTTGCTTTTTCTTCACTCATAACAACGATTGCTGCTGCTCCGTCATTGATGCTAGAAGCATTTGCTGCTGTTACAATACCATCTTTTTTGAATGCCGGACGAAGTCTTGCGATTCCTTCTGCTGTTGTTCCCGGACGCGGTCCTTCATCTGTATCAACTACGATGGTTTCTTTTTTCTTCTTCACTTCTACAGGAACAATCTCATCTTTGAATTTTCCTGCTTCGATTGCTGCGCAGGCTTTCTGCTGGCTTGCTGCTGCAAATTCATCAAGCTGTTCTCTTGTGAGTCCCCACTGTTCTGCTACATTCTCAGCAGTGATTCCCATGTGATAGTCATTGAATGCATCCCAAAGTGCGTCATTTACCATTGTATCGATCATCGGTGCATTACCCATTCTGTATCCATAACGTGCGTTTTTCAGTGCATATGGAGCCATAGACATATTTTCCATACCGCCTGCTACAACGATATCAGCATCTCCTGCCTGGATCATCTGTGCAGCCATGTTCACACAGTTAAGTCCGGATCCGCAAACAACGTTAACCGTAACTGCCGGTGTCTCGACCGGAAGACCTGCTTTTAAAGAAGCCTGACGTGCAACGTTCTGTCCAAGACCTGCCTGGATTACACAACCCATATATACATGATCAACCTGTTCCGGAGCAACACCTGCTCTATTTAAAGCTTCTTTGATAACGATAGATCCTAATTCCGGTGCCGGAGTTGTAGAAAGAGCTCCACCCATACTTCCGATTGCTGTACGACACGCACCTGCTAACACGATTTTCTTTGCCATCACTTTTTCCTCCTTTTACATCTTAATGGTAAGTATCACTTCTTATTAGATATATACTGTTTTACTTTCCGTTTTTAAGATTTTCGCAAGGGACTTTTTTGTCCTCTTTTTTTAATATACTACCCATTTCCCGTTCTGTCAAATATTTATCAATCATTTTTTATCATTTAATTTTCTTTTAACATTTTCACCAACATTTTTTCACAATACATCTGCATTATTCGTCATTTCCAACACACCACTTTTATATTGACCTTTCCCAGATATGGTGCTACACTTAAGATTGTTAAAAATTATTCAACCAGAATACTATAATTAAATTATGAATGAGAAGGTGTGAAAATGAGCAAAAGTTTTGAAGAATTAATCTCAAAAGCAAATCAAAAAACCTTAAAGAAAGTCTCTGTTTCCAACGCACAGGATGAGCCGGTACTGCAGGCTGTCAAAGCTGCAAAAGAGCAAAATATCGCAACAGCCATCCTTGTCGGTGATGAAGCCAAGATCCGCGAGATTGCCGCTTCTATTGATATGGATCTGACAGATTTCGAAATCATCAATGAGCCTGATACCGAAGCAGCTGCATTAAAGGCTGTTGAGCTTGTACACAACGGCAAAGCTGATATCCTTTTAAAAGGATTGCTTGAAACAAAGACATTCTTAAAGAGCGTATTGAATAAAGAAGTCGGACTTCGTACCGGAAAGATGCTGTCTCATGTATGCGTATTTGAGATTGAAGGCATTAACCGTCTTCTGTTCTTCACAGACGTAGCTTTCAATACATATCCAACCCTTGCAGATAAAGTCAATATCATCAACAATGCAGTAGAAGTCGCACATGCATGTGGCATCGAATGCCCGAAGGTTGCTCCTCTGTGTGCAGTTGAAACAGTGAATCCAAAGATGCAGCCAACAGTCGATGCCGATAATCTCACCAAGATGTACGAGAGTGGCGATTTCAAAGGATGCCAGATCTACGGACCACTTTCCATGGATCTTGCGATCGATCCGGAAGCAGCTGTTCACAAAGGTGTGACTAATCCAGTAGCCGGACATGCTGATATTCTCCTCTTCCCGAATATCGATGCAGGAAATATCACATATAAGATTCTTGTCCGCACTGCAAAGGTCAAGATCGGTAACGTACTTGTCGGAACAAGCGCTCCGGTTGTACTTACATCACGTTCTGATGATTTCCAGACAAAACTGAATTCTATCGCTCTTGCGACCGTAATCGCAGGATCGATCACAGACTAAGGAGGATCTTTTTATGAGCTATAAAATTTTAGTAATCAACCCGGGATCTACTTCTACCAAGATCGGTGTGTACGAAGACGAAACTTTGTTATTCGAAGAAACACTCCGTCATTCCACCGAAGAGATTGCAAAATATGCAACCATCGTTGACCAGAAAGATTTCCGTAAAGAACTGATCGTAGATATTCTCGCAAAGAACAGCTTCGACATCAAATCTCTGAATGTTGTAGTAGGACGAGGCGGACTTTTAAAACCGATCCCAGGTGGAACCTATCCAGTATCTGACGCACTTCTTGCTGACTTAAAAGCAGGTGTGCAAGGACAGCATGCATCGAACCTTGGAGGCATCCTTGCCCGCGAAATCGGTGATGAGATCGGAGTTCCTTCTTACATTGTTGACCCGGTTGTTGTCGATGAGATGGAACCTGTTGCAAGATATTCCGGAATCCCGGAACTTCCGCGTATCAGTATCTTCCACGCACTGAACCAGAAAGCAGTTGCCAAACGCTACGCCAAAGAACAGAGTGTATCTTATGACTCCCTGAACCTGGTCGTTGTACATATGGGCGGCGGTGTATCTGTCGGTGCTCATAAAAATGGCAAAGTTGTCGATGTCAACAACACGCTTGACGGAGACGGACCTTTCTCACCGGAACGTTCCGGCGGTGTACCGGCAGGCGCACTCGTAAAAATGTGTTTCTCCGGTCAGTACACACAGGATGAAGTATATAAAAAGATCAACGGGAAAGGCGGTCTCAACGGATACCTTGGAACCAACAACATGCGCGACGTTGCAGAACGTGCCTTTGAAAAGGGTGACGAAGAAGCAGCCGGTGTATTCCACGCATTCACTTACCAGGTTGCCAAAGAAGTCGGCGCCATGGCAGCCGTACTTAACGGCAAAGTAGACCAGATCCTTCTCACCGGCGGTATCGCATACAGCGATTATGTAACATCCGAGATCAAGGAAAAAGTCGGATTCATCGCCCCAATCACCGTCTACCCAGGAGAAGACGAACTCCTCGCTCTCGCCCAAGGCGCTCTTCGTGTATTAAACGGCGAAGAAAAACCTCTGGTATATTAATTTTTTTCAAAGCCCTAAAACATGCAAAACGCATATATCTCATCGTAGAAAAAAGTCTGGCACACCTCGCCAGACTTTTTTAGTTACTACGCTTTTATTTAATAATGTCAATAGCTTCGAGGGACAAATTGGGCAAAAGATATTGCGTCTATTCGTCTTTTGTGCAATGGAGATGAAACCCAAAAATCGTGGAAGCCTCTGCTGAACACGATTTTCGCTTTAGGGGGTTCATCGGAATGGTTTGCACAACTAGAATAGACGCATTATCTTTTGCCCAATTTGTCAACACAACCTAAATCATTCAAAAAAGGCAGACACTTAAAAAGTATCCACCCTTTTTTTTCTATCCCTAATCTCTTTTAACTACAGCAGAGCATCCCATTCCGCCACCAACACAAAGTGTTGCAAGTCCTGTATGTACATCTTCTTTCTGCATCTCATACAACAAGCTTACAAGGATTCTCGCACCTGAGCAGCCAACCGGATGTCCGAGAGCAATGGCTCCACCGTTCACATTCAGTTTGCTAAGATCAAATCCAAGATCCTTTCCAACTGCTACTGACTGTGCTGCAAATGCTTCGTTTGCTTCGATCAGATCAAAATCTCCGATCTCCATTCCCAGCTTCTTCATAACCTTACGTGTTGAATAAACCGGTCCGATTCCCATGATTGCCGGATCACATCCTGCGAGTTCTCCGCCGATCCATGTTGCCATAGGTGTTACGCCAAGCTCTTTTGCTTTTTCTTCGCTCATAACGATAAGTGCAGCTGCACCATCATTGATTCCGGATGCGTTACCTGCTGTAACCATACCGTCTTTCTTAAATGCAGGACGAAGTTTTGCAAGACCTTCTTTTGTGATTCCTTTACGAGGACCTTCATCTGTATCTACAAGAATCGTTTCTTTTTTCTTCTTCACTTCGACCGGAACAATCTCGTCTTTAAATTTACCTTCTGCCATTGCTTTTTCACATTTGTTCTGAGACCATGCTGCAAATTCATCCAGTTCTTCTCTTGTAAGTCCCCACTGTTCGCAGATATTTTCTGCTGTGATTCCCATGTGATAATTATGGAATGCATCGGTCAGACCATCCTTGATCATAGCATCTTCGATTGTCGCATTTCCCATACGATATCCATAACGTCCGTTTCTCAACATGTACGGAGCCATTGTCATATTTTCCATACCACCTGCAACGATGATATCTGCATCTCCAGCTGCGATCAGCTTCGCTGCAAGGTTTACACAGTGAAGACCGGATCCACAAAGTACGTTGATAGTTGTTGCCGGTACTTCATTCGGGATTCCTGCATATACAGCTGCCTGACGTGCCGGGTTCTGTCCGTTGCCAGCCTGGATAACATTTCCCATATACACTTCGTCAACCTGATCCGGAGAAACGCCCGCTCTTTTGAGAGCTTCTTTGATTACGATCGTTCCAAGTTCTACAGCCGATGTATTTGCAAACTGTCCGCCCATTACACCGATTGCTGTACGACATGCTCCTGCTAAAACAACTTTTCTTGCCATGATAAAAATCCTCCTTTATTTTGTAAATCACCTGATGTTTTTATTATAATCCTCTAAAAAACAGAATTCAATAGATGCTTGATATTTTTTTAACATTTTTTATGTTCTATTCCAGGTACATGCCTCAATTCGATTGAGAGATTTCTTGATAAATGTTAAGCTTTTCTCGGTATTTATACTTATTGACACTCACATCATTATTATGTTTTTTTCAAAAAAACAATTTTGTCATTGACATTTATATAGCAATTTGTTAAATTAAAGTTGCTCATATGACTGACGGAAGTGGAATGAACCACAGGGAAATATGAGGATTTGATTATTTAGCCGACCGTCTGGGCGATTCAGCTCAGATGCCGGCTTTTTTTACGCATTTTTATAAGATTATCATAAATCAGGGCTATATAAAAGGCGTAAACATCCATCGGTTCTTCTAGCTGAACCTTTTCATATGTCTGGAATTTGCCAGAACTTTCCGGGCATAAACCGCAGCAACACAGTGTATAATAACCGGGTCATAGGTACTATGGCTCACCCACAAGAAGGAGGAATAACCAAATGATGCAGAAAGAACAATGGCAGGGATTTGAAGGAAGACTCTGGAAAGAAGAAATCAACGTTCGTGATTTTATCCAGAACAACTACACACCTTACGAGGGAGATTCTTCATTCCTTGCAGACCCGACCGAAGCAACAAACCAGCTCTGGGGCAAGCTTCAGGAACTCCAGAAAGAAGAACGTGCAAAAGGCGGCGTTCTGGATATGGAAACAGAAGTGGTATCTTCTCTTACCGCTTACGGTCCAGGTTATATCTGCGAAGAACTGAAAGATAAAGAACAGGTTGTGGGTCTTCAGACTGACAAACCTCTGAAACGTGCATTTATGCCGTTCGGTGGAATCAAAATGGCTGAGGAAGCATGCAAAACTTACGGATATGAACCAAACCCGAAATTTCATAAAATCTTTACAGATTATCATAAAACACATAACCAGGCAGTATTTGATGCCTATACTCCGGAAATGAAAAAAGCACGTCACAATAAGATCCTTACAGGGCTTCCGGATACTTACGGACGTGGACGTATCGTCGGTGACTACCGTCGTGTTGCTCTTTACGGCATCGATCTTCTGATCGCTATGAAGCAGGACGATCTCGCAAACTGCGGATACGGATCCATGCGTGACAATGTCATCCGTCAGCGAGAAGAACTTGCAGAACAGATCCGTGCCCTCAAGGGTATGAAAGAAATGGCTGCTATCTACGGATTCGACATTTCCGAGCCGGCAAAAAATGCAAAAGAAGCATTCCAGTGGCTGTACTTCGGATACCTTGCAGCAATCAAGACTCAGAACGGAGCTGCCATGAGTGTCGGACGTGTATCTACCTTCCTTGATATCTACATCAAGAGAGATATGGAAGCAGGAATCCTTACCGAAGAAGAAGCTCAGGAATTAGTTGACCATATGACAATGAAATTCCGTATGGTTAAGTTCGCACGTATCCCATCTTACAACCAGCTCTTCTCTGGTGACCCGGTTTGGGCTACACTGGAAGTCGGCGGAATGGGACAGGACGGACGTTCTATGGTAACAAAGACAGACTACCGTTTCCTGCATACCCTGGAAAACATGGGACCTTCTCCGGAACCGAACCTGACTGTACTTTACACAGAACGTCTTCCGAAGAACTTCAAGGACTACGCTTCACATATTTCTATTGAAACAAGTTCTATCCAGTATGAAAATGATGATGCAATGCGTCCGGTATGGGGCGATGACTATTCTATCTGCTGCTGCGTATCTGCAACACAGACAGGTAAAGAAATGCAGTTTTTCGGAGCAAGAGCAAACCTTGCAAAATGCCTTCTTTACGCGATCAACGGTGGTGTCGACTGCAAGTCAAAAGATCAGGTAGGACCGGCTTACACACCGATCACTTCTGAATACCTTGATTATGATGAAGTAATGGCTAAATACGACAAGATGATGGAGTGGCTCGCTGGACTGTATGTAAACGTACTGAACCTGATCCAGTACATGCATGACAAATACTACTATGAAGCATCTCAGATGGCACTGATCGATACCGATGTACGTCGTACATTTGCAACAGGTATCGCAGGATTCTCTCATGTAGTTGACTCCTTAAGTGCGATCAAATATGCAAAAGTGAAAACAATCCGTGACGAAAACGGACTCGTTGTAGATTTCGAGACAACCGGTGATTTCCCGAAATACGGAAATGATGATGACCGCGCAGATGATATCGCAGTATGGCTTCTTCAGACATTTATGAAGAAACTGAAAAAGCATCACACCTACCGTGAATCCGAACCGACAACTTCTATCCTTACCATTACCTCAAACGTTGTATATGGAAAAGCTACCGGTGCTCTTCCGGACGGAAGAAAAGCAGGCGCACCGCTTTCACCTGGAGCAAACCCAAGCTACGGTGCAGAGCAGAACGGACTTCTTGCTTCCCTGAACTCCGTTGCCAAGCTGCCTTACGAATGGGCACTTGACGGAATCTCTAACACCCAGACCATCAACCCGGATGCAATCGGACATACTCCGGAGGAACGCATTAACAACCTGGTAAATGTTATGGACGGATACTTCTCTCAGGGTGCTCACCATCTGAACGTCAACGTATTCGGAACAGAAAAACTTCTTGACGCTATGGAACATCCGGAAAAAGAAGAATACGCAAACTTTACGATCCGTGTATCAGGATATGCGGTTAAGTTCATCGACCTTACACGCGAACAGCAGCTCGATGTGATCGCAAGAACCTGCCACGATCGTATGTAATTACCGAACTTACACTTTTTTGCCAAACATATCGTTATGCTGAAAGTCATGCATTTTAAAATGCATGACTTTCGGCACATACAGAGATGCTGCTGGCAGCTTTTTCTGCATACTAAGGCATTTAAAAGGCTCTGCCTGATCCGCAGTTTTCCAATCACACAATGAAAAAGGAGATTTTCATATGACTCAAATCAAAGGACTTATTCACTCTACAGAAAGCTTTGGTTCTGTTGACGGACCTGGGGTACGTTTTATTATATTTGTTCAGGGATGTCCACTGAGATGTCAGTTCTGCCATAACCCTGACACCTGGAATATGACAGATAAAAACGGCGCCACCTGGCGCAGTGCCGATGAGCTTCTTGCGCAGGCTCTGCGTTACCGCACTTACTGGAAAAATGGCGGTGGAATCACCGTAAGCGGCGGAGAACCTCTCCTTCAAATTGATTTTCTGCTGGATCTTTTTAAAAAAGCAAAGGCAAAAGGTATTCACACAACGATTGATACTGCAGGCGGTCCTTTTACCAGAGAAGAACCATTTTTCTCCAAATTCCAGGAGCTGATGCAGTATACCGATCTTCTTCTTGTTGATATCAAGCATATCGATGAAAAATCTCACAAAGAGCTGACCGGAAAAACAAATAAAAACATTCTGGATATGATCCGCTTTCTCTCCGATATCAAAAAACCTGTCTGGATCCGCCATGTGCTCGTACCGGAGCGCAGCGACTATGATGAATACTTAAACCGGTTAAATGATTTTATCCAGACACTTGATAATGTAGAAAGAGTAGAAATCCTGCCTTATCACACACTTGGTGCCTACAAATGGAAAGAGCTTGGACTTGATTATCCCCTCGAAGGGATCAATCCACCTTCGAGAGAACGTGTGGAAAATGCAAAGAAGATCCTGCACTGTTCGTAAAAGTTACTGTTCACAGTACCTGTGACCAGCAATGCATAAGACACATTTTAAAAAAATAGATGACAGCTTTCTCTTCATATTTTACCTGTAATGTGCTATGATTGGTGTAGTGTATTTAAGAGAGGAGCATTATAGCAATGAACGAAAGAATGGAACGCGTATTGGAAAAAATGAGAAAAAAAGGAATCGATCAGTTACTTGTATCTGATCCACTCAGCATCCGCTTCTTAACAGGCATCACGGTAAATCCTGGGGAAAGATTATATGCCCTGCTGCTTCGTACAAGCGGAAAGCACACGATTTTCCTGAACTATCTGTATTATGTTTCCAATACAGGTTTTGAAGAAGTATGGTTCAGCGATATGGACGATCAGATCGGTGTTCTGACCAGGCATATCGACACCAAAGGCGTACTCGGTATCGATAAAGTATTTCCGGCACGTTTTCTTATTCCGCTTCAGGAGCGCTGCCCTGAGCTGAAGACCGTATGGGGATCTGACTGTGTAGATGGTGTCCGCGCAGTAAAGAATGCCGAAGAAATTGAAATCATGAAACATTCTACAGAAATCAATGATCTGGTAATGGAACGAGCTGCTGCTTATATCAAAGAAGGTATGACCGAAAAGCAGATTGCTGATTTTATCGATGCAGAATACCTCAAAGAAGGTGCGAGTGGTGTAAGCTTTGATACCATCGTATGTTTCGGTGCGAATGCAGCTGACCAGCATCATACACCAAGTGAGACAAGAACCTTAAAAGCCGGTGAATGTATCCTGATCGATATGGGCTGCGTATGGCATGGATATTGTTCAGATATGACAAGAACTTTCTACTGCAAGAGTGTAGATGATGAGCAGGCTAACATTCATGATATTGTCCGCACTGCTGTCGAAAAGGCAGAAGCTGCGATCAAGCCGGGAGCACGTTTCTGTGATATTGATGCACAGGCAAGAGACTACATCGATGAAAAAGGCTACAGCGAATACTGGAAAATCCGCCTTGGACACTTCATCGGACAGGAAGACCATGAATATGGCGATGTCAGCCCGATCAATAAAAATGTGGCTGAACCTGGTATGATCTTCTCCATCGAGCCTGGTATCTATATTGAAGGCAAGTACGGCGTCCGTGTAGAAGACCTCGTTCTGGTAACAGAAGATGGACATGAAGTTCTGAACAAAGTAGAAAAGAAATACCGCATTGTCGGCTAATTAAAAGATACCTGTTTTCTACATTTAATGCCCGGTTTTCAAACAGACTTTTTACATTCTGTTTGAAAACCGGGCATTGTTACTGTTTTTATGTTATGTTCCTGTAATCTCTTATCCGGTTATCTTACACTGTCATTCTCTTTTATACATGCAGATTCTTCTCTATCTCCTGTCGCATTTCTTTCCCTTTAAAAAGGACCAGTCCGATCAGCATCAGCACTCCCATCCCAATCGAAATTACAGACGGAAATACAATCTTTACCTTTCCTGTCACCAGAAAGAAAAACGGTAGGATCATTCCATAAAGTGCTGCCATCACAAAATATACCAGATAATCCTTCGCCTGGCGATAATACACCCTCGATATGATCAGCATCGAAATCATAATCAGACCACTTACTCCCGGAAGAACAAAATCGATCGACCAGCCATGCCACCTGGTCAGCCAGTCCCAGATGATACAGCCTACTGTTACAATGATCAGCTGCCACATGGCATTTTTCAGCAGATTATAACGTTTAAAAAATCCAACCGCAAGCGCAAGCCACATGCTGAATGCACCTCCACAAACGAATAGCGATAAATAAAATGTCTTATCAATACTATAATCCACGCCAAGTGCCGTTACGATAGCGATCATGCAAAGGAATGTAAATATTTTGAATATCTGCATCCCCTTCGCTTCTGTCATGACGCTTTCCGGATATTCCACCTTAAGGATCTCCGTTTTCACTTCCTGTTCTTTCAGAATCTGGAAAAAATTCTCTTTGATTGCATCACAGTCATATCTGGACGTAAATCCCAGATAAATCTTATCCCGGAAAGAACACATACAAAGCTCTACTTTCGGCGTACTTGTGTAAACGCCAAAATGCGCGATATACGGCTCGTAGCTCTCCGGCATCCGGATGATTCCCATGTTGGAAAAAATAGCGGTCACATCACTTTCGGCCGTCCTCGCCCCGATATTGATACAGACATTTTTCAGTTCCAGCGGCGCAAATTTCAGGATTGGGTGTACCTGCAGGGCGAAGTAATCATTCATCCGCTTCTCCATCCTTTCCGCTGTCAGTTCTTCTTTAAAGCATGCATTTACTTTTTGCACAACATCTGCGAACTCTTCTTTTCCACCTTGAAAATGATATCCCGGTTCGATCCAGTTGAAAAAATTGAGCATTGTATTGGTCGGAAAGAAATTGCGCAGATTAACCGGAACCATCAGTACAACCGGCTTGCTTTCCTGCCGTCTTGTCATTGTCCGATGAATCGCACACAGATATACCGCAGTCAGAAATACCGTCATCGACACACCATAAGTCTTTGCCTGATGCCTCAGTTCTTCGACCGGAATTTCTGCCTCTGTCGTCTGCAGACTTCCAAGCTCACGCCGGTTTCCGCGAAGCTGATGCGCTGCCGGTTTTTTCTCCTTTTTGCGGTCTGCCTGGCGGGAATAATATCTTTCAAATCCATCCGCTTCCTGATCGGAAAGGCTCTCCGAATACTCTGACAGAACCACATCCTCCAGTCCATCCTCATGATGTGCCAGATACAGATAATTTTTCACCAGCTCCCGTACAAATTCACTGGCACCGGTTCCGTCCGTCAGCACATGAAAGACCTCAAAATTGATTCTCTTTTTGTAATAAGTCACTTCAAAAAGCAGATCTCTCTTATCACGGATATAAAGGCTGCTGCACGGCTCCTTATACTCTTCTCTTACAACCGGTCTTTTATTACTCTGTTCCAGATAATGCCAGAACAGTCCCTTTCGCAGCACGGACAGAAAGATCGGATATTTTTCCAGTGTCCTGTCTACCGCCTTCTGCAGGATCTCCTGCTGTATATCCTCTTTCAATTCACAGTAGAACCGGAATACACGGGTATCCCTTTTACTGCTCGCCGCCGGAAAAAGCTTCGCTGCATTGTCCAGCCTTCTCCAGTGCTTTACATTTGTCTGCGGCATTTTCTATTCCCCCTCCAGAAAATGATTGATATATTCAAAACTTTCCTGTACATGCAGACTCCGGATTCCCAGTGCAAAATATCCGTGAAGTGCATCCTTGATCCGGTGTACTTCCACCCGGTTACCTGCCTCTGCAAGACGTCTTCCATACGCTTCTCCCTCATCCCGGAGCGGATCAAATTCTGATGTCAGGATCAGTGTATCCGGCTGTCCTGACAGATCTTTCTCCAGAATCGGTGCAAAATATGGATTTAACTTGTCCTCTTCCGAACCTGCATAAAGATTGATATAATCTTTTAATTTGCCTGCCGTCAGAAGATAATCCTGCCCGTTCTCCCTTACAGAAGAGAACAGACTCTTCTCTGAATAATCATTGTTGACTGCCGGATAGATCAGAATCTGTCTCTTTGGCATAAATTCGCCACGGTCCCGTGCCATAATGGACAATGCAGCTGCCAGATTGCCACCTGCACTGTCTCCAATCAGAGTAATATCCTCCGGCTTTGTATCCGGATGCATATACAATGCTCTTGCCACGGCATAGCAGTCCATAAGCCCGGTCGGGAACTTGTGCTCAGGCGCCAGGCGGTATTCTACTGCTGCTACAGTCTGCCCCGTCGCCTGTGCCATCCGGGAACATACTCTCTCATAATTTTCCACATGCTCAGTCGCCCATCCTCCTCCGTGAAGGAAAAGCATGATCTTTCGTCCCTTGATCTGATCTTTTTCCATACACGATGCTTCATCCGGGAAAAATACCCGGATCGGAACTTCATAATCGCCGTTATATACCTGCAGATCCATTTTTTTATAAAAAATTTTCATCGGATCCAGTCTTTTCAGATCCGCAAGCTGCCTTGATACTTCTACATCAATCCCTCCAAAAGACAGGATTTTCAGGATTGCTTTTGTTGCTATATTGATCGCCATATTTTTCTGTCCTCATTTATTTTTTCATACAGATTTATTCTACCATAGAATGATGTCCCCTACCACTCTTTCTCTTTCCATCTTTGCTACATTAACCCATTTTCAATTTCTCAGATTTCACAATTATCTCACTATTTATTTGACACAGACTGTCAAAACAGTTACCATACACTTATGCACAAGGAGGGTGTATTTGTTTTATGAATAATAAAAAAAATATAGACGACTATTTTGATGACAACTTTGAAGTAACTTATACAGGCGATCTCCCGTCGATCCCTGTGGGGCAGGATGATTATGACGACCGGTATGACGACACAGACTACCTTAACGATTATGAAACTGACGACTACTACGATGAAACAGACAGGCTTGCTCCTGATTATGACGATGATTATGAAGAAGAGGATTCTTATTATGACCGCCAAAGACCAGCCAGACGGACAGAACGGAGAAATTCCCGCAGACGTCCCGATTCCTCTTCCGAAGAACTGGCTGCTCCAATCCGGAATATTGCCCGCACCGGAAGTACTGCCGCTGAGAAACTGACCACTTTCATCCTTCGCCCGGCACCGGTTCTGATGTCCGCCATCATCCTGGCGATTACCTTTTTTTCATTCTGGAATCAGCTGTCTGATTATGGAGATATCAATACACTGACATCCAATCCAGATCTTACTCTGATTGCTTATCTGGCTGTCGGAGCGGTTATGCTGATCTGGATGCTGTCTACGTTCTTTTTCACATTAAGTGGCATCCGACACGGAACCGGACGCGGACTTACTTATTTTGTCCTGGTATATGTTCTGTCCTACCTCTTCAGTCTAGCCGCAGCTGCAATTCCTGCTGATGTTCAGTTACTGACCGGTATCAGAGGCGGTATCCTGGTATTTGGTTCCCTTTATCCGACATACTTTCCATTCTGTGTCGTTGGAATCATTACCTGTATCCTGCGAAAGATTTTGAAGTAAAATATTCCTCATACTAAGGCATATGCCTTAGGGCATCCTCATATGGTGTTTTGCTTTATAAGTGAACAACAACTAATTACATGCGAAAAAAGAGTAAGTCAAATCACTCATCTATCTGATTTGACTTACTCTTTTCTTACTTTTGTTTCATTCCTGATGTGTTTTCCAACTTTTGTACTATTTTTTCTATATCATATTCCGGTGCATAGGTATTGGCAATATCATAGATTCTCTGTATCGTCAAGACATCCTCTTCCAGAAAATCTGCAATTTCCTCTGCTGACATCCCTTTTTGCAATTTTTTTATAACAATTGAAACTAATGCTTCCCTGTACCCTTCTTTACGTCCTTCTTCACGACCTTCTTTACGTCCTTCTTCACGACCTTCTCGTATCCCAATTATTTTTGCACTTTTCATAAACGAATTATGATCCCACAAAATTTTTTGTCTTTCTTCGTATTCTCTTCTTTTTCTTTCATCTGCACTCATCTTCTCCAGACATTCATAAGCTTCTTTAATATATTCATTTTGCTCTGCCATCTTTGCAAAATCCTTTCTGTTCTTTCCGCTCATAAATCGCATCCACTGGATGATCCCAGTTTCATTCTGACTTTTCTACTATAAATATTTTAACATACTGTCATCCTTTGTAAAGGCAAACTCCCATACTTCTATATTTTCTTTTGCTTTGTTCATTGTCGGGAGTTTACTCGAAAATTGAGCACCGAAAATGAGATACCTTCTGATTATGGTTAATTAGATACTTTTTCGATTTTAGAACTAAATCGAAGTAAAATAACTCTATCACATTTTCCTGAAATCTTATACCCTGCATAACATTTTCGAGCACTTTCGTTGCATTTCAATCATCAGACCATTTTATATGCATATCCAAAAAATCCCGTACTCCATGTACAAATCACATGAAATACAGGATCTTTTTATTTATCTAACTAGAATTTGATAACTCCAAGAATTATACCTGAGATCAGACAGATAATACTTACACCCCAGATCCAGAAGAAACTGTTCTTGATGTGATCTTTGATCTCCACACCGGCAAGTCCGGTTCCAAGGAAAGTAGCAGGAACAACCGGGCTGATGAAAGTTGCACAGTTACGGCAAACAACCATTGCAATGGCAATATGTGCCGGATTTACACCGAATTCGTTTCCGATTCCGATCAGTACCGGAAGCATTCCGAAGAAGAAGGAATCGGTATCAAACATCAGTGTAAGCGGTACAGATACCAGACCTACGATAAGCGGTAAAAATCTTCCCATAGACTGTGGAACTACGTTTGCAAGTACGTTAGCCATATGAGTCATGATCTCTGTTTGCTGCATCACTCCAAGGAATACACCTGCACAAAGAATCGTAGATGCCATGGTAAGTGCCGGACCTGCATGGGATTTAATAATCTTACCCTGCATTTTTGCACCCGGGTAGTTTACAAAAAGTGCTACTGCACATCCTACCATAAAGATATAGTAAGACGGTACCTTTGCAAGAACCAGGTTTACGATCACTACCAGTGTTACGATTACATTGAATACAAAGAGTTTCGGTCTTGCAAGCTCATTCTTTTCATCATCTGTTACGGCTTCATCTTCAATTCCGCCATACTCGATCTTTTCTGCTGAAGAAGTGCCCGCACCTCTCTTCTTTTCGATATTTCCCCAGATAAATGCTGTTCCAAGTGCAATAAAAATACCTACAACCTGCATTGGAATGATCTGTTTCCACAGTGCATTTGGTTCAATTCCAAGGACAGTAGCCGCACGCATTGTCGGTCCGCCCCATGGCAGAAGGTTCATTACACCCATTGCAGATACACAGATGAGCATCAGAGTTGTCGGTCTCATATTCAGACGTTTGTAAACCGGGAGCATTGCCGGAATTGTAATCAGGAATGTAGAGGCACCGCCTCCATCCAGATGTCCGATCATAGCAATGATACAGGTCATCATGGCAACACCGACTACATTACTTCCGACTTTCTTCATCAATGCATTGATGATCTTATCGAACATCCCTACATCTGTCATAATTCCAAAGAAAAGTACAGAGAAGATAAACAGCGATGCAGTACCATGTACTCCTGCTACACCGGCTGTTACAAATTCCCCCATTTCTTCAATCGTAAATGTTCCGGTTGCTACAAGGATCGCACCTGTTACAGTTGATACACTGACAAATGCAAGAGCCGGTACCGTTACATTTCTTAAGAGCAACGCAATCACAATAATGATGGTTGCAAATCCCAATAAGGCAAGCATTGCTTCACTCATGGCATTTTCTCCTTCCTTTTGTACGGGTACTTTTTCGTACCATTTATTTGATGATTCCATTATAAAAACCCAACCTTACACTCTTACAGATTCCTCCTTACATTTTGTTAAGGTAAATCTTTAAAAGTATTAAGGTTGGGTTTGTCTTATCTTACACCTTACAGATATCTGCGTCTTTTTTCTTATATCGGCTGGTTGGCACGATTCCGAATTGCCTCGAGAATTGCGGTATCCGATACCGGTTTTTCTACATATCCGTCAATGATTCCTTTCTGCCGGGCCTCTGCCATCTCACGGCTGACTCCATCAATAATAATAAGCTTCAGCATGTCCGGATATCTGCCTGCAAGCGACATACAGAAATCCACTCCACTGCAATCCTCCATCGTCTCGTCTACTACCAGCACATCTGCCTGCTGCTGTTCCAGACATTTTTGCAGTTCTTCTCTTTTCATACAGGTCTGAATCTGGATCCCGATCTTCTCAAAATTCTTTTTCAGCAGCTGCAATACCTTTGCATTGTCATCTGCCACCACGATCCGATAATCCTTTCTGGGAATATTCTGCACAATCTGTGGCATATGCTCTGTATCCAGTACCGGAAGGTAGATATGAAAGGTACTTCCTTCTCCTTTTTTGCTCTCTGCATAAATATATCCCTTATGTGAAGTAATAATCTGCTCTGCAAGCGCCAGTCCAAGTCCGGTACCCTCTCCCCTTTTTTCGTTGTAAAAAATGGATCAAAAATCTGACGCAGCGTCTCTTTATCCATTCCACACCCATTATCTTTTACCTGGATATGGATATACTTTTTCCATACATCTGAAAGCTTTTCAATCACTCCCTGAGCCAGTTTTTCTTTTTCTTCTGAATGGCAGGATATTTTGATATTTCCTTGATTTTTTCCAATCGCATGCACCGCATTAACGCAGACATTTAAAAGCACCTGGTTCAGTTGTGTCGCATTTCCAAGGATCATTTCATCATCTACCCGAAACTCACTTTCCATATGGATCAGAGGCGTACAGACAGATTCCATCATCCTTTCTGCACGCGTCATGAATTTCTTTTGCACTGTCCTGTTCTTCTGATCCTTCCGGAAGTTTCATCATCAGAAGCTCTGCATATCCCATGATCGGAGTCAGAAAATTATTGAATTCATGTGCGATACCACCTGTCATAGTTCCCATGATCTGAAGTCTTTGCTGATGTGCGATACTCTGCTCACTCCGATGCATTTTTTCCAACTGCTCATTCAGTTCTTTCAGATCATTGATCTCCCGCACAGCTCTTCTCATATCACGCATCACTCTGCCAAATAAGACAACCGCAATACCGGCAGCCAACAAAATACCAACAAAAATACATACCATTTTCAAGAAACCTTCAGCTATCGGTTCGTACAGATCATCGTAGTCGATCACCGCACTGACTACCCAGAAGCTGTCTCCGATCTGAACCGGAGAATATGCACTGATTTTCTGTACTCTCGGACGTTCTTCATTTGTCCACCAATACGAATAATAATGAGAAATACCTTCTTTTCTCTTCCTCTGATCCTCAATCATCTTCTCCAGACTGGAGTAATCCAGATCCGGATACATTTTCTTCCTTCCTGCAATAACCGGAATTCCCCACTGTTCTTTCTTCGGATGCATGATGATCGTTCCTTCTGCATCTTTGACTACAATGTATCCATTCGTTCCAATGTGAATTCCCGAAATCAGGAAGTTGGGCAGAGCTATGGCGTAGATACACTCAGTACTGCACTTACTATGGTAATCGGTAAAAATCTTGCTCTTATGGTAAGCCCTCTGGTTCCAGCCACCTATCTGGCAACCGGTCTTGCCAATGTTGAACTGAAAGATCATATGAAGTTCAGTATTCCGTGGTACTGGGCAATCAGTGTGATTATGATCGTTATTGGTGTAATTCTTCAGATTATACCACTGTAAATGAATAGGAAGTTCCTTCGGAATTTCCTATGAAATGAAAAGAAGGGAAACCGCAAGTGGCTCCCCTATATAGTAACAGCTATTTATATGACAGCCGTCAGCTATTGTAGTTGGCGGCTATTTTCATTTACCCTTGAAAATCTCATAACAAAGACCTACAAGGGCAACTTTGTTTTCCTTACACTTCCGTAAGCTCTCCGGTCTCCGAATCCATAATGAATCCCTTGATCTCAATATTCTTCGGCATCAATGGATGTGTCTTCAGTGCATGCACAGTCTCTTCTACCGACTTCTCCACAGATTCAAATCCACCCAGCCATTTTTCCAGATCAATTCCGCTGTGTCTTACAATATCAATATGTTCTTTGTCGATTCCGCGCTCTACCAGTTCTCCTAACAGTTCATTTCCATCCATTCCCTGCACACCGCAATCCGTATGTCCAATGACCATAACCTGCTCCACACCAAGCTCCAGAATGGCAACCAGAAGGCTTCTGACCACACTTCCGTATGGATGTGTAATGACTCCGCCTGCATTCTTGATGATCTTTGCATCTCCGTTTTTCAGTCCCAGCGCCGCCGGAAGAAGCTCTGTCAGACGGGTATCCATACAGGTCAGTACGGCAAGCTTTTTGTTCGGGTACTTACTGGTCAGGTACGGCTCATAGCCTTTTTTTTCCACGAATTTCTTATTATACTCTACAATCTGTTCTATCATCCTGTGTAACCTCCCATTTGATTTTCACAACGATATTTCATAAAACAAATTATAGACTTTTTTCCTCTGTAAGTGCAAGGATTCTTAATGAATTTTAATGATGTTCTTTCTTCCAGTACTGAAAAAATGCCTCCTCCTGCTCTGAGCGGATTCCATACTTTCTTCTCGCAATGTAGAATTTGGAATTCCAACCTGAAGTCTTCACCGGAATCGTCACCACATTGTGCAGCCGCACGATATCCATATACGGCAATACGGAAATCCCGAACCCATTCTCCACAAGTCCTGTGATAACTTCAATCTCTTCCGCAGCACATACCGGCTTTACCTTAATTCCTTCTTCTGCAAAAATCTGCTCCTGCAGAGTACGGAAACCGCTGGTCTTGGAAAACATGATCTGTGGGTATCCGGCTGTCTCTTTCAGACTGATCCGTTCTCTATTTTCAAGCGGATGTCCCTTCGGAACCACTACTGCGATATATGAATCCCGAATCGGATAATATTCGATCTCATCCGATTTCAAAAGATCCGAGCAAAAGCCGATATCATATTTTCCATCCAAAAGTCCTTCTGCAATCTCCGGTGTCATCCGATTGTAGATGATAAATGGAAATGTCGCCCCAAACTCTTTCAGCATATGTGGAATCGTCCCCGGTGCCAGAGGATACACACTGCCGATCCGCACCGTTTTCTCTTCCGTCCGAAGTCCTACCGCCCGCTCTTCCAGACGAAGATACGCTCCCAGAATTTCATCCACATCCTTCATCAGCTCTTTGCCGTAATGACTCAGGCTCACATTTCGCCCTTCTTTTTGAAACAGCGGAACTCCGTACTCTTCTTCCAGCGACTTGATCGCATGACTGAGTCCCGGCTGTGAAATATTCAGTGCCTTTGCCGCCTTTCCGTAATGCTGGATTTTTGCCAGCTCTGAAAAATATTTTAAATATTCGATATTCATATATTCCCTCTTTTATCTTCCGCAGTCATCTTATTTTTCAAAATCAACTCTTTACTCGCCATTATCTTAGCATATTTCATTCTATTTTAGAATCAGTTCATTCAAAATAATCATTTGTTTTTATCGGTTTCTGTGTTTATAATAAGCATAGTTTCAAGACCTTAACGTAATTTCATTCTCAGGAAAGAAGGATTTTTACTCATGAATACCAGAAAATTTCATCTTCCAGGCGAAGCGGCGCTTCTGATCGTGCTTCTGATCAACCCTCTTGCCATTGATCTGATGTCAAAAAGCGTATTTGGAATTTCAACAATTTCCTCCGTGCCGCTCATCCTCAGCACAGTTTTCAGTTTCGGAACGTGGAACTATATCTTTCAAACGCTGCTTGTCATCACCCTGATGGTCCTGAAGCGTTCGTTCTGTCCCGGCTATCTGTTTTCTTTTGTTGTCGGCATCGGATTCGGAAAAATGATCGATGTACACAATACCTGGGTTACCCTGCTGCCAAATGTTCTGTCGCTGAATGTGGTCTGCTTTTTCACCGGATTTCTTCTGATGTGCTT
>OLSG01001535.1_pt1 | contig 23088 bp, 19 predicted proteins | sample 1673041 | NCBI WGS metagenome assembly OLSG01 (sample SAMEA3136749, study PRJEB25190) | human gut metagenome | reverse complement strand
CACGTCCGGGCATGGCTGGCCCTGCCGGCCGCCTGTCCGTCCCTGGCGACCGCCTGCTCCGCAGGTCCCTGGCCAGTTTCCTGGTGATGGGCCGGGTGTGCTGCTGGCGGCAGGATTGGCAGGGCCTGTCCCTGATGGTGGGACGAACACCCTCTTGACAGCCTCTTCTGTATCTGATAAAGTTACAGAAAACGGCTCCCTGGGAGGAGAACCATTATGAACAGCGATTTCTGCGTGGCGGTCCACGCTCTGGTCTATCTCAACCGAAGAGGGTGCGTCCTGTCCAGCGAGGAGCTGGCCCGGAACATCTGCACTAACCCCGCCCGGGTGCGGAAGGTGCTCGCCCGTATGAAAAAGGACGGCCTGGTGGAGACCAAGGAGGGCAGCTCCGGCGGAGGCTACCGCTTTGCCAAGGGGGCGGGGGAGGTGTCCCTGGCCCAGGTGGCCCGGGCGCTGGAGGTGCGCTTCGTCTCCACCTCCTGGCACAGCGGCAGCCAGGAGGTGAAGTGTCTGGTGGCCACCGGCATGGCTCAGGTGATGGATGCCCTTTTTGATGACCTGGACGACCGGTGCATGGCCCGGCTGGAGGAGATCACAGTGGAACAGGTGGACCGGAAGCTCTCCGGCGGACCCTGCCCCGGCGGCGGATGATCCCGCCGCAGAGAACAGTGCGAATGGAGGTTTTTTATGGGGTTTGATCTGGAGATCAGCGTTCCGGCGCTGACGGTTTTCATACAGGGCATCCTCAGCTTCTTCTCCCCCTGCGTCCTGCCTCTGGTCCCCTTATATGTGGGCTATCTGGCAGGCGGGGCCAAGACGGTGGAGGTGGACGGCACCATCCGCTACCCCAGGGGGCGGGTGATGTGGAACACCCTGTTTTTTGTGCTGGGGATCAGCGCCACCTTTTTCCTGCTGGGCTTCGGCTTCACCGCTTTGGGGCAGTTTTTCAGCGATAACCGGCTGTGGTTTGCCCGGATCAGCGGCATTATCATGGTGCTGTTCGGGCTGTACCAGCTGGGGGTGTTTGGACATTCCATGGCGCTGGAGCGGGAGCACAGGCTGCCCTTCCGGCTGGGCGGCCGGACCATGGGGCCGCTGGTGGCCCTGGTCCTGGGCTTTACCTTCAGTTTCGCCTGGACCCCCTGTGTAGGGCCGGTGCTGGGGAGCGTGCTCCTGATGGCCTCATCCTCGGCTTCGGCCCCGGCAGCGGCGCTGCTCATCGGGGTGTACACCCTGGGCTTTGTGCTGCCCTTCCTAGCGGTGGGGCTGTTCACCGGCGGGGTGCTGTCCTTCTTCAAGCGGCACCAGCAGGTGGTGCGCTGGACGGGGAAGGCGGGGGCGGCTCTGCTGATCCTGATGGGGGTGATGACCTTTACCGGCTTTATGAACGGCTTCACCGAATATCTGTCCCAGACCGGCTCCGCCGTGCCTCAGAGCCAGAGCGTCGGCAGCGGGGAGGAGCCGTCCGCCTCCACAGATGCAGACAACGGTGCGTCGGAGCCGCCGGTGGTCCCTGCCCCTGACTTCACCCTGGTGGACCAGTACGGGGAGGAGCACAGTCTGTCCGATTACAAGGGCAAGACCATTTTTCTCAATTTCTGGGCCACCTGGTGCGGCCCCTGCCGGGGGGAAATGCCGGATATCCAGGCGCTGTATGAGGAGTATGGCGAGAACCAGGGGGACCTGGTGGTACTGGGAGTGGCCGCCCCTGGGCTGGGGCAGGAGGGGACCCAGGAGGAGATCGCCATCTTCCTGGAAGAGAACGGCTATACCTTCCCCATAGTGATGGACACGGAGTACCAGCTCACCTATCAGTACGGCATCCGGGCCTACCCCACCACCTGGATGATCGACGGGGAGGGCAATCTCTACGGCTATGTGGAGAGCGCCATGACAGGGGAGATCATGAGGGATATCGTGGAACAGACCATGGAGGCCCAGCCATAAAAAAGAAACATGCCCCGCCCGCTCCAATGGGAGCGGGCGGGGCATGTTTGACTGTGTGGGTCCATCAGGGGGAGGCGGTGTAGAGGGAAGAAGTATCCTCAGCTCCATCCGTCATGGCGTACCAGCGATCGGCTTGGGCATGGGTGCGGGCGATGCGGGTGTCGGTGAGAACGCCCAGCTCCTCCAGAACGGCCAGGGTGTGGGAGGCCTGGGGGGTGAGGGTGATGGTCACAGAGCCGCCCCGGTGCACCATGCTGTCCTGCTCCGTCAGGTAGAAGCTGAAGTCCAGGTCAGCCTCACAGGTGTTCTCCAGGCGGTCCTGGTCCTCAAAAAGGTAGCGGGTGCCGATGGTGCCCGCGTCGAAATCGGTCAGCACGGCCTGCCACAGCTGCTCCGCCTGGGCGGCGGAGAGGGAGGCGGACTCGTGGCTATGGGCCTGGGTGTCCCAGAGATCGTAGACGTACGCCTCCGTCAGGCTCCAGTCCGCGGACTGGTCAAGTCCATAGCCGGCCCGGACGAAGCTCCGGTCAGAGACCAGCTGATCCAGAGCCCATGTGACGGTGCCCTCCATCCCCTGCTCCGCCCGGTACAGCGGAACGCCGTGGTAGTAGCGGCGGATGCTCTGTCCGTTGGACAGGGTGTAGGAGAGGGAGATATAGAAGGAGTCGTCATAGATGCTATCCTCCCTGGAGCGGGCAGCTACGATGGCCTGGTGGAGGGCGGTGATCTGGGCGACCTGCTCCGGGTCGGTGATCTGGACGCTCCCGCCGAAGCCGTCGCTGGGATAGGTGCTGCCCTCCAGATCCACAGTCACCTGGCTCACCTCGCCGGAGGCGGGGATGTAGTCCTGATAGCCGGTGAGATCCAGCCGGATGCACAGGAACAGGGCGGAGAGCAGCGCCAGCAGGACCAGGCAGCCCGGCCAGGCGGAGAAGACGCGGAAGGACTTGCGCAGCAGCATCTCCGCCAGAAAATAGCCCACTGCAGCCCAGAAGAGGATGGACAGCACCAGGGAGAGCTGGCCGTCTCCGAACAGCACATAGTAGGTAAAGGTGCCGCCGGAGAGACCGGCGCAGACGGCCACCCCGTACTTGAAGATGGGGCGGACCACCCGCACGGAGACCACGTCTCCCGCCGACTCCATCTGGCGGGCGCGGTAGATCAACAGGGCGGCCGCAGACAGGGCCACCCCCACACCGGCGTAGACCGCCACCACGGCGGGCTGGGCAAGCTGATAGGCCCCGCTGTCCGCAGCCTGGGTCCAGGATACAGCACCGCCCAGTTTCTCCAGAGGGGTGAGCCAGGCCACAGCCTGCTGGGTGGTGCCGCTCAGGCCGTTGTAGCCGTAGAGAAACAGGTAGAGCACCGAGTCCATCAGCGCGCTGATGATAGCCGCCAGGCAGTTCAGCACCCCGTAGAAGACAGGCAGAGCCAGCAGATGGCCGGTGAACATGGCACAGAAGACGGCAAAGGAGTAGAAGAAGAGGCAGGAGGCGGACTGGACCAGCAGCCAGATGGCCAGCGCCTTCAGATCCAGACAGTTCCCCACAGCCTCGCCGGCCAGGGTGAGGCCAAAGATGGCGGCGTTGGGCAGCAGCAGGAAGCTGAGCCCGGACAGATAGTTGGTGAAAAACAGAGCCTCCCGCCGCAGGGGCAGGGCGTGCATCATGCAGGCGGAGCGGCTGGCATCCAGATAGCTGAACACCGCCATAGCGGCCAGCAGGCCAAAGATGACGGCCAGCACCGTGCCCAAGTTCAGGGAGTAGCCCACCGAGACCCGGGAAAAATAGTCCAGGCTGTGCGCAAGGTCCTCCAGAGCCCAGTTCTGCCCCCGCTGGATCGTGGTGAGCAGATTGAGGGGCAGGGCAAACAGCCAGATCACCGAGTACAGGGCCCAGATGGGCCAGAAGCGGCTGAGGTTTTTGCGGTAGAGGGTGGAATTAAAGCATGATGTCACGGACCGCATAGTCCTCACCTCCCAGTTCATAGATAAAGATCTCCTCCAGCGTCAGAGGCAGGGCCTCCATCAGGATGGGCTGGAACGCGGCGAGCCGGCTTTTGATGACGTCGGAGCTGCCCCGGACGATCAGGGTGTGGATGCGGCCCACCTGGGTGACATGGAGCAGGTTCAGGTCCTCCGGCAGCTTGGGCATCTCCGGCTCCTGAAATACGATCTGCATCTTGACCACGTTGTCCTGAAGATCGGTGAGGGAGCGCTGCAGGAGCACCTTGCCCCGGCTGAGGATGCCCACGTGGTCGCACACGTCTTCCAGTTCCCGCAGATTGTGGGAGGAGACCAGCACCGTGGTCCCCCGCTGGGCCACGTCCCCCATGAGCAGGGACCAGACCTGACGCCGCATCACCGGGTCCAGGCCGTCTACCGGCTCGTCCAAGACCAGCAGGTCGGGGTTGCAGCACAGAGCCAGCCAAAAGGCGGACTGCTTCTGCATCCCCTTGGACAGGCGGCGGATGGGCTGTTTCTCGTCTACTGCCGGGAAGGCCTCCTTCAGCACCTGATAGCGCTTGTCATCAAAGGCGGGATACAGCCCCCGGTAAAACTTCATCATGTCCCGGGTGGAGGCGGACAGAAAGTAGTACAGGTCGTCGGGGATAAAGGCCACCCGGGACTTCACCGCCGGATTTTCGTACACCGGCGCCCCGTCCACCGTGATGGTGCCCGAGTCGGGGCGGTAGATGCCGGTGATGTGCCGCAGGATGGTGGACTTTCCCGCGCCGTTAGGGCCCACCAGCCCATAGATGGAGCCCTTCTCCACCTCCATGGTGAGCCCATCCAGGGCGCGGAAGCCGTCGAAGGTCTTGACGACGTTGTTTACCTTGATCATTGGACCTCTCCCCCTTTTTCCCGGATGCGGGCGATCAGCCGATCCCGCGTGACCCCCAGGTACAGCAGCTCGGCTGTCAGACTGTCGAACTGCCCTAGCAGCCGGTCCCGCCGCTCCTCATCCACCCCGGTGCGGGGGGCCGCGAAGCTGCCCTTCCCAGGGATAGAATAGACATAGCCCTCCGCCTCCAGGGACTCATAGGCCCGCTGGATGGTGTTGGGGTTGATGGCAAGATTGCTGGCCAGGGACCGCACAGAGGGGAGCTTTTCCCCCTCCTGGATGGCGCCGCTCACCATCAGCCGGCGCAGATTGTCCCGCACCTGCTCGTAGATGGGCCGGGCATCCCGGTAGTCCAGATTCAGCATACTGCCGCCTCCCTTCAAACTGTATTCACTGTATTAGTACAGTTAGTCTATGCGGACGGGACCGAAAAATCAAGCAAGAAATCCTTAAGATTTTCTTAGGATTTATCTCAGGGGGAGAGAGGACCGTCAGATCTCCACGCAAAAAGGGAGAAGATTTACCATTTCTTAATCTGTTTCCGTTTGAAAAAGGCGAGCGGCCGTGATATAGTATAGGCGAAAAGAGCATCAGAAGAAGGAGGCTCCCACACATGACTGCGACTGTCGGATTTATCGGAACGGGGAACATGGGCGCTGCTCTGGCCCGGGCCGTCTGTAAAACTGTGCCCCCCCAGCAGGTGCTGCTGACCAACCGCACCCCCGCCAAGGCGGAAGCCCTGGCCGAAGAGCTGGGCTGCGCCGCAGGTACCAATGAAGAGGTTGCCCGCGCCTGCCGGCTGATCTTTCTGGGAGTGAAGCCCCAGGTGATGGGGGAGATGCTGGCCTCTCTTACCCCTGTGCTGAAGGAGCGGGAGGACTGCTTTGTGCTGGTGACCATGGCCGCCGGCCTGACCTGCGCCCGGATCCGGGAGATGGCGGGGGTGGACTGCCCGGTGATCCGGGTGATGCCCAACACCCCCGCGGCCATCGGCGAGGGGGTGCTCCAGTTCTGCGGCCTGGGGACCACGGAGGAGGATATGGCCTCCTTCCGAAACCTGATGGCCCCCGCCGGGCTGGTGGATCAGGTGCCTGAGGGGCTGATAGACGCAGCCAGCTGCGTGTCCGGCTGCGGCCCCGCTTTTGCCTACCTGTTCCTGGAGGCCCTGGCGGACGGCGGGGTGGCCTGCGGCCTGCCCCGGGACAAGGCGCTGGCCTACGCCGCCCAGATGCTGGCCGGGTCGGCCCGGATGGTGCTGGAGACCGGCGCTCACCCCGGTGCCCTGAAGGACGCGGTGTGCTCCCCCGGGGGCAGCACCATCCAAGGGGTGCGGGCGCTGGAAAAGGGCGGTCTGCGGGCCGCCGCCATGGACGCGGTGCTGGCCGCCTATGAAAAGACGCAGGAATTAGGGACAAAATAAGGGACAGGCGGAGCCAGGGAGGACAGGGGAACGGCCCTGTCCTCCGGTTCCCGAGCTGAATAAAGGGGTTTGATGCTATGAAGATCGTGGTCAAGGTGGGCACCTCCACTCTGGCGCATGCCACGGGGCGGCTGAACATCCGCCATGTGGAGGAGCTGGTCAAGGTGCTCTCCGACCTGAAGAATGCAGGACACCAGATCATCCTGGTGTCCTCCGGCGCCATCGGCATGGGGGTGGGCAAGCTGAATCTGCCCTGCCGGCCCACTGACATGCCCGGCAAGCAGGCGGCCGCCGCCGTGGGACAGTGCGAGCTGATGTACACCTACGACCGGCTGTTCACCCAATACAACCACACTGTGGCCCAGATCCTCCTCACTGGGGAGGACATCGACCACAGCGACCGGAGGGAGAACTTCCAGAACACCATCTTCCGCCTGCTGGAGCTGGGCGCCCTGCCGATCATCAACGAGAACGACACCGTGGCCACCGCTGAGATCAAGGTAGGGGACAACGATACCCTGGGGGCCGTGGTGGCCTGCACGGTGAAAGCGGACCTGCTGGTCCTGCTCAGCGATATCCAGGGGCTCTACACCGCAGATCCCCGCAAGGACCCGGGTGCCCGGCTGATCCCGGTGGTGGAGGAGATCACTGCCGACATCGAGGCGCTGGCCGGCGGGGCTGGCTCCGGCCTGGGCACGGGGGGCATGGCCACCAAGCTGCGGGCCGCCCGCATGGTGACCGGCCAGGGCTGCGACATGATCATCACCAACGGGGACCAGCCCCAGCTGCTCTATGATATCGTGGAGGGGAAGCAGGTGGGGACCCGGTTCCTGGGCCGGCGGGCCTGACGGGGCTCAAAGGCGAAGGACCACAAGGAGGCGGAAGGGATGACCACACAAGAACTGCTTGCGCGTGCCAGACAGGCCAGAGGGGCCATGGCTCTGGCGGATACACAGACCAAGGACCGGGCCCTGCTGGCCATGGCGGAGGAGCTGGAGGCGGACACGGCCCCCATCCTGGCGGCCAACGCCCTGGATCTGGAGGGGGCCCGGGGCCGCATCTCCGAGGTGATGCTGGACCGGCTGGCCCTCAGCCCGGACCGGATCGCCGGCATGGCGAAGGGGATCCGGGAGGTGGCGGCCCTCCCTGACCCGGTGGGGGCTGTCCTCAGCCGGGTGGAGCGGCCCAACGGGCTGGTGATCGAGAAGACCGCCGTCCCAATGGGGGTCATCGCCATCATCTATGAGAGCCGGCCCAATGTCACCAGCGACGCCGCAGCCCTGGCCCTGAAGGCGGGCTCCGCCTGTGTGCTCCGCTGCGGGAAGGAGGCCCACCGCTCCGCCGCGGCCATCGTCTCCGCCCTGTGCCGGGGCCTCTCCCGGGCCGGACTGCCCCAGGAGGCCCTGTGTCTGGTGGAGGACACCACCCGGGCCTCCGCACACGAGCTGATGACCGCCAGCGGATACGTGGACCTGCTCATCCCCCGGGGGGGCGCGGGGCTGATCCGGGCCTGTGTGGACAATGCCACCGTCCCCGTCATCGAGACGGGCACCGGCATCTGTCACGTCTATGTGGACCGGGCGGCGGACCTGGACATGGCGCTGGACATCCTGGAGAACGCCAAGTGCAGCCGGCCCAGCGTGTGCAACGCCGCCGAGGTGTGCCTAGTCCACCGGGAGGCGGCCCCGGTCTTTCTGCCCCGGATGCGGGAGCGGCTGACGGATGCCAGGGCAGCCCGGGGGGAGCGGCCGGTGGAGCTGCGCCTGGACGGGACGGCGGCCGGGATCATCCCCGGCACGCCCGCGGGTCCGGAGGACTTCGACACCGAGTTTTTGGACTATATCCTGGCTGTCCGGGTGGTGGACGGGACGGAGGAGGCCATCCGCCACATCGCAGCCCACTCCACCGGCCACTCGGAGGCCATCGTGACAGAGGACGGGGAGGCGGCCCGGCGCTTCCTGGCGGCAGTGGACTCAGCGGCGGTGTACTGGAACGCCTCCACCCGCTTCACCGACGGGGGGGAGTTTGGCCTGGGCTGCGAGATGGGCATCTCCACCCAGAAGCTCCACGCCCGGGGCCCCCTGGGGCTGGCCGAGCTGTGCAGCTTCAAGTTCGTGATCCGGGGCGGGGGACAGATCCGCTGAGGCGCCCCCTCTCTTTTCCAGCTGACAAATGCGCGGTCTCCGGGTATGATGGGAGCAGAGCGACACTCTCATCAGAGCCGTGAGCCAGATATCGCGGGGACGGCCCAGAACCGCCCGCCGCGGCATCCCATTTCCGCCCCCCTTTTCCCAACTGGGTGAAAGGGAGGAAAATACCCATGAAAGGACTGATATCCGATGCACAAGCATCTGCTGGAGTTCTGCCGCCTGACGGGAGAGCTCCTGGAAAGCGAGCCGGTGCGGATGATGGGCCGCTGGCAGCACCACGGCCGGATCACCACCCTGGACCACTCCCTGTTCGTGGCCTACCTGTCCTTCCGGGCAGCCCGGTGGCTGCGTCTGGATGAACGGGCCGCCGCCCGCGGGGGCCTGCTCCACGACCTGTACCTCTATGACCCCCGGGACAAGTCCGCCCACCCCGGCAGCCAGTGCTTCGACCACCCCAGGGCCGCAGCCCGGAATGCCGAGCAGGTGACCAAGCTCTCCGACAAGGAGCGCAACATTATCCTGTCCCACATGTGGCCCCTGGGCGGAGCACTGCCCCGGTCCCTGGAGGCCCTGCTGGTGGACCTGGTGGATACCTTCTGCGCGGGGCTGGAGCTCTCCCACATCTATCACCCAGGCCGCCTGCGGGAGAAGCTGGGCGTGGTCCCCCTGGCGGGTTCCCCCCAGGCCGACGCGGCCTGATCTGCTCCGCACCTCCTCATGCCCCGGCAGCGTCTGCTGCCGGGGCATTTTTAGACATTTTTAGGAAAAGAGAGGCAGGAATAAAAATTCCCAGAAAATTTTCGAAAATTTCTCGAAAAATTCTCTTGAACCCAGGAAACTTTCTTGCTATTATGCTATAATGGTTGGGGGTATCCGCATAACGTGCCGGATCTGTGCAGTTTGATGGAGAAGCCCCACGCATATCCGTGCTGATCGGCACTGCCGTCACAATAGAGGAACAGAGAGCAAGCAGATTTGGTGACCGACCCGGCCAGGTACCGGCGGTCCGCGTAAGGAAGGAAGTTGTTTATGATCGCACACGGGAAGGATATCAAGGTATTCACCGGAAACTCCAACCCCAAGCTGGCCCAGAACATCTGTCAGGAGCTGGGCATCCCTCTGGGCGACTCCGAGGTGGGAGCCTTCTCCGACGGGGAGAATTTCGCCTCTATCTATGAGACCGTCCGCGGCTCCGACGTCTTTGTGGTGCAGTCCACCTGCTCCTTCCGCAAGGACGACAAGAGCGGTTCCGTCAACGATGCGCTGATGGAGCTGCTCATTATGATCGACGCCCTGCGCCGGGCCTCCGCCGGCCGGATCACCGCTGTGATCCCCTACTTCGGCTACGCCCGCCAGGACCGCAAGACCAAGCCCCGAGACCCCATCTCAGCCAAGCTGGTGGCCAACCTGATCGCGGAGGCCGGCGCAGACCGGGTGCTGACCATGGACCTGCACGCCAACCAGATCCAGGGCTTCTTCGACATCCCGGTGGACAACCTGCTGGGCTCCCCCATCTTTGTGGACCACTTCACCAAGAAGTACGCGGACTGCCATGACGACACCATGGTGGTCTCCCCCGATGTGGGGTCGGTGTCCCGGGCCCGGGCCTTTGCCCAGAAGCTGAACATGCCCCTGGCCATCGTGGACAAGCGCCGCCAGAAGGCCAACTCCTCCGAGGTCATGAACATCATCGGCGACGTGCGGGGCAAGCACGTCATCCTGCTGGACGATATGGTGGATACGGGCGGCTCCCTGTGCCACGCGGCTCAGGCCCTGATGGAGATCGGCGGCGCCCAGGATGTGACCGCCTGCGCCAGCCACGGCGTCCTCTCTGGTCCGGCCATCGACCGCATCAACAGCAGCGTGCTGGACGAGGTCATCTTCCTGGATACCATCCCGGCCAAGCCCGGCGTCAAGTGCGACAAGATCAAGTACATCTCGGTGGCCCACATGTTCGCGGAGGCCATCAGCCACATCTATATGGAGACCTCCGTCTCCCCGCTGTTCCTGTAAGAGAGAGCGGGGACCGGAAGGGCGCGAAAACAGGGGGCGGGTAGCCAATACCCGCCCCTCTTCAGACTGTTTGAGGAGACCGATATGCTGTTTGGAAATGGAACCGGCGGGGTGGACTGGGTCCTGGTCTGCCTGGGCAACCCGGGGGAGAAATACGAAAACACTCGGCACAATGTGGGCTTCATGGTAGCTGACGAGCTGGGCGAGCGCCAGCGCGCCCCCATCCAGAGGCTGAAATATAAGGCGCTGACCAACGTGTTCACCATCTCCGGCCAGAAGGTGCTGGTGATGAAGCCCGTCACCTTCATGAACCTGTCCGGGGAGGCGGTGCGCCAGGCGGTGGACTTCTATAAGGTGGCGCCGGACCACGTGCTGGTGGTCTCTGACGACACCGCCCTGGCTGTGGGCCGTCTGCGTATCCGCAGGGGGGGCTCGGCCGGGGGTCATAACGGCCTGAAAAACATCATCCTCCACTTGGGGACAGACCAGTTTCCCCGGCTGCGGGTGGGGGTGGGGGAGAAGCCCCACCCGGATTATGATATGGCGGACTGGGTGCTGGGCAAGTTCCAGGGGGAGGACAAAAAGGCCATCGACCAGGCGGTGAAGCGGGCCGCCGACGCGGTGGAGTGCATCCTGGCCGAGGGCATCGACCGGGGGATGAGCCGGTTCAACGGCTGAGGGAGAGCTGGTCCAGCTCCTGTCCCAGCTCCAGGCCCAGGGCCAGCCCGGTGAGGAGCATCTGCCGGCCCTCGGAGGCGCCCACCTCCATGGCCGCGCCCCAGATGCGGTCCGCCTCGTCCTCGCCTGTCAGCTGATACAGCCGCTGCAGGAAGGGAAAGCTCTCTTCGGATACCCGGTCCATGTCCGGGGTGGGGGGAAGGGCCTCCACATAGTCCAGAAGGATGGAGATCAGGTCATACATAGGAACCACTCCTTTACGCCCATTATTATAACATGTTTTTTTATTGCGTGTCAAGAGGTGACCAGTTTGAAATCACTGGGAGAAAGACTAAAGGTTTTGAGAAATGAACGGGGACTGGTCCAGCAGGATATGGCAGATTTTCTAAAATGCAGGGTGCGCAACTATCAGGCAATCGAGGCGGGAGAAGTAAACCCTAGGCTTCCAAAGCTGATAGAATTGGCGGACTATTTCGGCGTGTCGGTGGACTATCTTCTGGGGCGGACGGAGAACCGGGAGATCAACCGCTGACCCGGGCGGGGGAGACAGAGGTCTTCCCCGCTGTTTTGGTTCCGGCCTTTACACAGGAGGCGGGCCCTGCCTGCCATTCCCGGACCTGTGACGTGCCGCAGGGGCGCGCAAAGACCGAAGGCATCCCGTAGGGGCGGCTTCCAGCGCCGCCCCCAAAGCCTTCCCCCACGCCGGGGGGAAGGTGTCACGGCGTATGCCGTGACGGATGAGGGGTCTTCCTCCCCCCATCCCAGCCGCAGGATGGCCCCCAAAGGGTTCCGCCCTGCGGGGCGGCCGGCGGGCGCGCAAAGCGCGCCCCTACGCAGAGACCGAAGGCATCCCGTAGGGGGCCCGGACCCGCCCCTGAATGGAGACCGGGGGCGGAAATCCCCGGGAATTTCCTTGACGGACCAGAGAAAAGGCGATATACTGTTGGAAAATGACCCCCTCCCTAAAGTCGGGAACGGGGGGCTTTGTCACGTTTTTGATTTCCATATTTTTCTATTTGGTGGCCGCTATGAAACTTTTGAACGACATCTTGAACAATGTGCCGGAGTTCGGCCAGCTGCTGGCCGCCATGGACAGCGGCCGCTGTCCCGTGGCCCTGTCCGGGCTGTCGGCGGTCCACCGGGCCCACTTTGCCGCCGGGGTCTACGCCCGCACCGGCCGGCCGGTGGTGCTGGTGTGCGCCGACGAGGGGGAAGGGGAGCGGCTGGCCCGGGATCTGGAGTCCCTGACGGGGCAGCGGGTGCCGGTGCTCGCCCCCCGGTCCTACATCTTTCACAACGCGGCCACTGTCTCCCGCCAGTGGGAGCACCGGCGGCTGGCCCTGATGCGGGCCATGGCGGCGGGGGAGGTGCCCCTGCTGGTGGCGGCGGTGGAGGGACTGCTTCAGCGGACCCTGCCCCCGGAGGAGTTGGACCGGGCCTGGGCGGAGCTGCGGACCGGGGGGAGCTATGACCTGAACCAGCTGGCTGAGACACTGACCGCCGCCGGGTACAGCCGGTGCGACCAGGTGGAAGGCGTGGGACAGTTTGCCCTGCGGGGCGGGATCTTGGATGTCTACTCCCCAGGGATGGAGCAGCCCGTGCGGGCGGAGTTCTTCGGAGACGAGCTGGATGCTATGGGGCTGTTCGACCCCGCCACCCAGCGCCGGACGGAGAACGTGGAGCGGGCGGTGCTGCTGCCGGCGGCGGAGGCGCTGCCCCATCTGGCGCCCGGAGGGACGGCGGGGCTGGCAGCCCGGCTGGAGAAGCTGGCCGCAGGGGCGGAGAAGGCGGGGCGGCATGAGCTGGCCCAGACTCTGCGGCAGGACCGGGAGGCGCTGGAGCAGGGGCGGAGCTTCCCCGCCACGGACCGCTATCTGGCGCTGATCTATCCCCAGCTGGCCACGGCGGCCGACTACCTGCCGCCGGACGCCTGTGTGCTCTTTTCTGAGAGCAGCCGGGTGGGGGAGCGGGCCAAGACCTACCAGTGGCAGCTGGAGGAGGATGCCAAGTCCCTGATGGAGCGGGGGGAGCTGGACGGCTCCTGCGCCGTGCTGGCCCGCACCTTCCCGGAGCTCAACGTCCGGCTGTCCGACTGGCCGACGGCCTATCTGGACTCCTTCACTCTGTCGGCTTATCCGGTGCCCCCCGGCTGCCTGCTGTCGGTGACGGCCAAGCAGCTGCCCTCCTTTGGCGCCAGCCTGGAGACGGCGGTCTCCGACCTGGACCACTACCAGCGCTCGGGCCTGGGCACCCTGGTGCTGGTGTCCAGCGAACAGCGGGCCCTGAATCTCCAGATGCTGCTGCGGGAGCAGGGCCTCCGGGCGGCGGTGGAGTTCCAGCCCCAGACCCTCCCTGGGCCGGGGGAGACCCTGGTCTCGGTGGGCGGCCTGTCCGCCGGGATGGAGTACCCGGAGGCCCGTCTGGCGGTACTCACCGAGGGACAGGGGGCGGCACTGAAAAAGCCCCGGCCCCGGAAGGCGGCCACCAACCGGGAGAAGCTGAAGTCCTATGCCGACCTGTCCCCCGGGGACCTGGTGGTCCACGAGCATCACGGTGTGGGCCGCTACATGGGGATGGTGAAGCTGCCTGCCGACGGGGTGGAGAAGGACTATGTGAAGATCGCCTACGCCGGCTCCGATGTGCTCTATGTCCCCGCCACCCAGCTGGACCTGGTGAGCAAGTACATCGGCGGGGGCGAGGACGCGGCGGAGACCAAAAAGCTCTCCCGCCTGGGGGGCACCGACTGGGAGAAGGCCAAGAGCAAGGCCAAAAAGGCGGTGAAGGATCTGGCCAAGGGCCTGATCCAGCTCTATGCCCAGCGGCAGCGGCAGCCCGGCTTCGCCTTCTCTCCCGACTCCCCCTGGCAGCGGGAATTCGAGGAGGAGTTCGAGTACGCAGAGACGGAGGACCAGCTGCGCTGCGTGGAGGAGATCAAGCGGGACATGGAGCGCCCGGTGCCCATGGACCGGCTGCTGTGCGGCGACGTGGGCTACGGAAAGACGGAGGTGGCCTTCCGGGCCGTCATGAAATGCGTGCTGGACGGCAAGCAGGCCGCTGTGCTGGTGCCCACCACGGTGCTGGCCCGGCAGCATTTTCTCAACGCCCTGCGGCGCTTTGCCAAATATCCGGTGACCATCGATGTGGTCTCCCGCTTCCGCACCAGCGCCCAGATGAAGGAGACCCTGCGGCGGGTGGAGAGCGGTGAGGTGGACATCCTCATCGGCACCCACCGCCTGTTCAACCGGGACGTGCGCTTCAAGGACCTGGGTCTGCTGGTGGTGGACGAGGAGCAGCGCTTCGGCGTCCAGCACAAGGAGAAGCTGAAGGAGAACTTCCGTCAGGTGGATGTGCTGACCCTGTCCGCTACCCCCATCCCCCGGACGCTGAACATGGCCCTCAGCGGCATCCGGGACATGTCCACTCTGGAGGAGCCCCCCGCCGACCGCCAGCCGGTGCAGACCTATGTGCTGGAGCATGACTGGGGGGTGCTGGGGGACGCCATGCGCCGGGAGCTGGAGCGGGGCGGGCAGGTGTACTACCTCCACAACCGGGTGGAGACCATCGACCGCACCGCCAGCCGCATCCAGGCCATGCTGGGGGAGGATGCGGCGGTGGGGGTGGCCCACGGCAAGATGACCCAGGAGGCCATCGACGAGGTGATGAGCCGGATGACCGACGGGGAGCTGAACGTGCTGGTGTGCACCACCATCATCGAGACGGGCATCGACCTGCCCAACGCCAACACCCTCATCATCGAGGACGCCGACCGCCTGGGCCTGGCCCAGCTCCACCAGATCCGGGGCCGGGTGGGGCGGTCCAGCCGCCGGGCCTACGCCTACCTCACCTACCGCCGGGGCAAGGTGCTCACCGAGGTGGCCGCCAAGCGGCTGAGCGCCATCCGGGAGTTCGCCGAGTTCGGCTCCGGCTTCAAGATCGCCATGCGGGACCTGGAGATCCGGGGTGCGGGCAACGTGCTGGGGCCGGAGCAGAGCGGCTTCCTGTTGTCGGTAGGCTACGACATGTACTTGAAGCTGCTGGAGGAAGCGGTGCTTCAGGAGCAGGGCCAGCCGGTGCCTCCCAAGACCGAATGTGCCGCCGACCTGAGCGTGGCGGCGTCGGTGCCCGACCGGTACGTCCCCTCCCCGGAGCAGCGGATGGACCTGTACCGCCGCATCGCCGCCATCCGCAGCGAGGCGGAGGCGGACGACCTGGTGGATGAGCTCATCGACCGGTATGGCGAGCCCCCCCGCACGGTGAACAACCTGATCTCCGTGGCCCTGCTCCGCGCTGCGGCGGCGGAGGCCGGGATCACCGACATTGCCCAGAAGCAGGGGCAGCTGGTCTTTACCCTGGCCCGGTTCAGTCTGGAGCAGTTTTCCGCCCTGTGCGCCATGGACCGGTATCAGAACCGGTTGCTGCTCACTCCGGGGGAGGTGCCCCGCTTTACCTTCCGGCTGAAAAAGGGGGAGGACGCCCTGCGGGCCGCACGGCAGGTGGTGGACGACTTCGCGGGGGCGGAGGGCTGAAGCCGCCCCGCATTTCAGAGTGGGGAGTTTTTCCCTTCTCCATTGAAACCGGAAGACAGATGTGGTATGATATCAAACTGTATCCGGCCCTGCGGACCGGAACAGATCTGAATTGGATGAAACAGAAAGGAACTGCTCTTATGAGATCGATGAAACGGGCGGGGGCCCTGACCCTCGCGGCCCTGATCCTGGCCTTTTCCCTGACCGCCTGCGGTAAGGACGGCGGGAGCTCCGGGAGCGGCGCTTCTTCCAGTGCCGCCGGGAGCACCTCCAGCAGTGAACCGATCACCGTGGACCTGGACGCCGTCACGGATGTGTTCCTCACCACCGCCGGCATCCCGGGTGACACTGTGGTGGCCCAGGTGGGAGATGTGGACATCACCGCCGCTGAGCTGCTGTACTGGGTGGCGTACAGCGCCGACAGCATGCTCAGTTATTACAGCACCTATTTCGGCATCACCGAGCTGCCCTGGGATACGGAGGACGCCTCCGGCGTCACCCTGACCCAGGGGACTTTGGACAACGCGCTGAGGACTGCGGCCCTGTACGCCCTGATCCCCGGGATAGCGGAGGGGGAGGGCGTGACCCTGTCCCAGGACTTCCAGGACACCTTTGCCGATCAGCTGGCCACTATGACTGAGGCCATGGGGGGCGAGGACGTGATGGCCATGTACCTGTGGCAGTATCCCCTGACTCCTGAGCTCTACACCCAGCTGTGTGAGAGCGAGGACCTGAACGGCCAGCTTCAGGATAAGTATTTTGGAGAGAACGGCACCATGAAGCCCACCGACGCCGACCTGCTCTCCTACATCCAGAACGACCGGAAGCTGTACTCCGTCAAGCACATCCTGCTGCTGACCCAGGACCCGGAGACCGGAGAGCCCCTGGACGAGGCTGCCGCGGCGGAGAAGAAGGCTCAGGCGGAGGATCTGCTCCGCCAGCTGCGGGAGAGCAGCGACCCCGCCGCCCTGTTCGACCAGCTGATGAACGATTACAGCGAGGACACCGGACTGGCCACCAACCCGGACGGCTATCAGGCCGTGGAGGCAGGTCAGATGGTCCCCGAGTTCGAGGAGGCGTCCCTGGCCCTGGAGCCCGGCGAGATCAGTGACATCGTGGAGAGCGATTACGGCTACCACATCATCCTGCGCCTTCCCCTGGAGGTGGAGCCGGCCGACTATCAGGCGGACTTTGTGCAGGAGAAGATGACCCAGCTCCAGCAGGGCTGGCTGGACGAGCATGAGATCGTTACCAACGATGTCTTTGACCAGCTGGACGTGCCCGCTTTCTATGAGACGGTCACCGCCCTGCGGCAGGCGGTGAGCACCCGGATGGAGGAGCTGAGCGCCCAGGAGGACGCCTCCGCATCCGCCGGGACCTCCGCCTCCGCCAGCGCCCCCGCCGCCAGCGGTAGCGCCCAGAACTGAGGCCCTTCACAGCGTAGAAAAACCTCCGCCCTGCCCCCATGTGGGGGCAGGGCGGAGGTTTTTATATACCGGGGCCCTCCGGCAAAACGGGGCCTGCCCGCCGGAGAGCGGAGGAGAAGCGAAACAGGAGAACGGTGGTGCATAGGATCTGGACCACCAGCACCACCAGCAGGAACAGGGTCAGCGCGATGGAGAAGGAACTCAGGGGGCCGGAGCTGTCCACCCCCAGGTAAAACAGGACGGAGGCGGCGGTGGAGAGGACGGTGACCACCGTGCGGGCCCGGAGCAGGGCGGGGGAGAAGTCACGGCCCGTCTCTCCGGCGTGGCGGGCGGCGATGTCCGCCAGGTCTGTGAGGAACTGGAAGTGGAAATACAGGGTGGTGAGCTCCACCGCCAGCGCCAGCCAGCTCAGCAGCCAGGAGAACTGGGACAGGTCCCAGGCTGGGAGGAGGAAGGCATACTGCTTCAGCGCCCAGAGACCCAGGGGGAAGGTGAGGGGGCCCAGGAGCCGCAGGTCTGGATGCTCCTCCTCCAGGGCGGTGACGGCCCGGCTCAGCAGATACCACCCCACCGCATTGGGGAGGAGGGAGAAGCGGTTAAGGTTGATGTCCAGATAGAGGAAGAAGTAGGCCCAGGCGGCGTACTGGACCCCGCGGATCAGTTTTGAGTTCAATCCAGATGCACCTCCCGCTCCAGTGGGATGGGGACCTCGTTCCCCTGGCTGTCCGTATAGACGGCCTCCAGCCAGTCCGCCATGACGCAGTCCGCGGCGGGGATGCGGTTGGCATACCCCTTGCCGCGGCTGCCCCAGTACAGAACCCGGCTTTCCCCGGGGGCCAGCTCCACCTCCAGACCGGACACATCATAGCCGGTATAACAGCTGTTCTGGACTTGAGACAGCAGACCGAACACCGGGTCCTCCTGCTGGCCGTCCTCCGGGGCATCCGTTCCGGTCAGGACGGAGACCCCCTCATCCCAGTACTGAGTGACGTCCAGGGTCATGGTTTTGGGCTGGTTGGTATGATTGGTGAGTCGAAGCACCATTCCGCCCACAACACTGGTAAACCGGGCATCCAGATCTGGGGCATCGGTATGGATCGAGCTGCCGAAGCCATTCAGATCTAGCTTTTTGACAGCAGAGCCCTCTATATAGGCGTCTTGGACCCGGAGCTCTGCCTCGGGCCATAGCTCCAATTCCACCCCATCCGCCTCTCCGTGCCAGGTGAAAACGGGGGGCTCCTGGCTGGGGAAGGGAAGGTTGTCGTAAGAAGTGAGCCGTATCTGTTCCCACTCAAAGGGGGAGGCCAGCCGGCCGGTTTGTACCGACAGGGGCGAGACCGTCCAGGTGCCGTCCTCCCGGCGCTGGAGGTGGAGGGTGTGGCGGCGGTAGCCGATGGAGCGCTCAGTGCCCTCCCGCGGCCCGCCCTCGTCCCGGAAGAAGTACATCTGGGTCCAGTAACCCCCCTCCCCATCATAGGAGAGTCCCCGGAAGATGGGGCCGGTGCGGTAGGACGCCGATCGGGGATCGGTCCCCGGGAGCACGCTCCAGCCCGCCCGGTCCGTCTGCCGCCACTCCTCCACCAGGTCGGGGAGCTGCTCCTGGGGGAGGGTCATGGCCTGGTAGGCGTAACAGTCCTGAACGTCGTGATACTGGGCGTAGATGCCCTTGCTGTATGCGTCCAGGGCGCCCCCTACGGTGGCGGGCCGGTGGGACAGGGCGTAGGAGAGACTGCCCACGGGGCCCAGCAGGCGGACAGCGCCGGGGAGGGGATCGGCAGCGGAGACCGGCAGGCCCACTACCAGGGAGAGGGTCAGCGTCACCACCATGCAGACGGAGACCAGTCCCATTCCCCGGGGAAAGGCCTTGAACCGGGTGATGGCCTGGATGCGTGCCTTGATGTTCTGTCCTCCGTTGGCCATGGTGGTGGCGCCGGGGAAGCGGCGCCGGCCGTCATCCGCCATGGACAGCAGGACCCGGCCGTAGTCCCGGCGGTCCTCCCCCTCCAGCCGCTCCAGCACCAGCTGGTCACAGCGCTGCTCCCGCTGGTTGTCGATGCGGTCAAAGATGCGCCACAGGAAGGGGTTGCACCAGTGGACGCACCGGAACAGGGCGGTGACCCACCCGGCGGCCACGTCCCGCTGTTTCAAATGGATCAGCTCGTGAAGGATCACCTTGCGGTCCGGGGCCCAGCCCATGGGGAGCACCAGCACCGGACGGACCACCCCCACCAGGAAGGGGGTGGAGGCGGCGCGGCTCTCCACCACCCGCCGGGGCATGGACAGACCGAAGCGCTCCGCCAGGGCGGCGACGGCCTCCAGCCGGGCTCCGGCCACCGGCACGGCCTCCCCCAGGGAGCGGCGCAGCCGCAGCCCGCCCGCCGCCAGCCACAGGGCGGACAGGAGGACCCCCGCCAGATAGAGGAGGAACAGCCAGTCAGTGACAGAGCGGGGCAGTCCGCCCGCCGGGGGGATGGGGATGCCCGCCAGGGGCAGGGAGGGGGTCCAGGGGGAGGACCAGGCGGAGTCCAGCCCCAGCTCGACCCAAGTCCGCAGGGCCTCGCCCAGCCCGGTCAGGTCGGCTATGGCAGAGCGGCCCAGCCAGCCCACCGGCAGGATCAGCCGGAGCACCACCACCATCCAGACCGCGTACTGCCACTGGGGGGAGAGCTTGTCCCGGAAGATGTGCTGGAGCACGAGCACGAAGAGGGCGGCCATGCTGGCCGCCGCCGTCTGATGGAGGAAGGACCAGAGATCGAACACGGCTACACCTCCATCTCGTCCAGCAGGCGGCGCAGCTCCTCCCGCTCCTGGGGGGAGAGGCTGCCGTCCTTCACAAAGGCGGCCACCAGCTGTCCCGCCGAGCCGTCATAGACCCGGTTCACCAGATCCCGCCGCTCCCGGGCGGCGCACGTCTCCCGGCTGGGGATGGCGGCGTACCGCCGGGGGGAGGACTGGTCCATGGATACCAGCCCCTTGGCGGCCATCCGGGTGAGGTAGGTGTGCACGGTGGTGCGGCTCCAGCCGGTCTCCGGCGCCAGGGCGCCCAGGATCTGCCCCAGATGCTGGGGCCCGCCGGCCCAGAGGGCCTCCAGCACCTTCCACTCGCTGTCCGTCAGCTTCCACATAAAGACCACTCCTACACATGTAGAATTTCTGAGATGATTCTACATGTGTAGGAGGAACTTGTCAAGCCTTGTCGGGAAAAAGCCTGTCCCAGCCCCCTGGATTCTGCAAAAAATGGACAGGCCGGGGTCTATACTGAGCGGTACAAAGGAAGGGAGCGTGAGGTCATGGATAGCTGGCACAGCCGGCCGCAGGCCGATCTTTTTCAGGAACTGGACGCGCGGCCCGGGGGACTGACCCGGCGGCAGGCGGAGGAGCGGCTGGCCCGGTACGGGCCGAATCAGCTGGAGCCCCCCAGGCGGCCGGGGCTGCTCTCCCGGGTGATGGCCCAGATGAAGGACCCCATGATCTTGGTGCTGCTGGGGGCGGCGGGGCTGTCCCTGGCGGCCAGCCGGGGGGAGGACTGGCTGGATGCGGCCATCATCCTGGTCATCGTGGTGGTGAACAACATCATCTCCATCTCCCAGGAGGACCACGCCCACCGGGCCCTGGAGGAGCTGCGGAAGATGACCTCCCCCCACGCCACCGCCCTGCGGGGGGGCGCGCCCGTCCGGGGGGAGGCGGCGGAGCTGGTGCCGGGGGACGTGATCCTGCTGGAGGCGGGGGACCTGGTGCCTGCGGACGCCCGCCTGCTGGAGGCGGCGGGACTGCGCTGTGACGAGAGCGCAATGACTGGGGAGTCGGTGCCCGTGGAGAAGGCGGCGGGTGGGCCGCTGCCGGAGGACGCCCCCCTGGGAGACTGGACCAACATGGTGATCTCCGGCACACTGGTCACGGCGGGGCGGGCCACCGCCCTGGTCACCGCCACCGGCATGGACACACAGATGGGCCGCATCGCCGGCCTGCTGCTGGAGGGAGAGACCCAGCCCACCCCCCTCCAGCGGAAGATGGGGGAGATCTCACGCTCCCTCTCCTTCCTGTGCCTCTCCGTATGCGCCGTCATGTTCGGGGTGGGGCTGCTCCAGGGGAAGGACATGCTGGGCATGTTCCTCACCGCCGTCTCCCTGGCGGTGGCCGCCATCCCGGAGGGCCTGCCCGCCATCGTCACCATCGTGCTGGCCCTGGGGGTGGGGCGGATGGCGGACCGGGGGGCCATCGTGAAGAAGCTGCCCGCGGTAGAGACCCTGGGCTGTGCCAGCGTCATCTGCTCGGACAAGACGGGCACCCTGACCCAGAACCGGATGACGGTGCGGGAGCTGTGGGTCCCGGCGGGGGGGCACCGGCGGGACGCCCTGCTGGCGGGGGCCCTGTGCGGCGACGCCCGGCTGGAGTGGAAGGCGGGGGCCCCGGTATCCGCGGGGGACCCCACCGAGGGGGCGCTGGTGGTGGCCGCCGCCCGGGAGGGGCTGGACCGGAACCAGCTGTCCGAGAGCCTGCCCCGCACCGGGGAGATCCCCTTCGACTCCGGGCGCAAGCTGATGACCACCGTCCACGAAAAGGAGGGAGGCGGCCGCCTGGTGCTGGTGAAGGGGGCACCGGACGTGCTGCTGGAGCGGTGCGTGTCCGGCCCAAGAGGCCCACTGTCGCCGGCGGACCGGAGACAGATCCTCGCCGCCAATGAGGACATGGCCCGCCGGGCCCTGCGGGTCATCGGGGTGGCCCGGCGGGAGCTGTCCCTGCAGCCCAGAAAGCTGGAGAGCGGGACGGTGGAGCGGGACCTTACCTTCCTGGGGCTGTTCGGCATGGCCGACCCGCCCCGGCGGGAGGTGAAGGGGGCGGTGGAGCGGTGCCACCAGGCGGGCATCCGCCCGGTGATGATCACCGGGGACCACCGTGCCACGGCCATGGCGGTGGCACGGGAGCTGGACATCTGCCGCCCAGGGGACCTGGCCCTCACCGGCCCGGAGCTGGACTTCATGCCCCAGGAGATGCTGGAGGAGGACATTGAAAAATTCGCTGTCTTTGCCCGGGTGTCGCCGGAGCACAAGATGCGCATCGTCCGGGCCTGGCAGAAAAAGGGGCGGGTGGTGGCCATGACGGGGGACGGCGTCAACGACGCCCCAGCCCTCAAGGCGGCGGACATCGGCTGCGCTATGGGGCTGTCCGGCACCGACGTGGCCAAGGGAGCGGCGGAGATGATCCTCACAGATGACAACTTTTCCACCATCGTTCAGGCGGTGGAGGAGGGGCGGGGGATCTACTCCAATATCCGCAAGGCCATCCACTATCTGCTCTCCTGCAACATCGGGGAGATCTTCACCATTTTCGTGGCCACCCTCTTGAACTTCGGGCAGATGCCCCTGGTGCCGGTGCAGCTGCTGTGGCTGAATCTGGTGACTGACTCCCTGCCCGCCCTGGCCCTGGGCGTGGAGCCGGTGGAGGAGGGCGTGATGGACCAGCCGCCCCGGGACCCCTCCGCCGGGCTGTTCTCCCGGGGATTCTCCCTGCGCCTGGCGTGGCAGGGACTGATGGTGGGCGGGCTGACTTTGGGGGCCTATCTGCTGGGGCTGTTCCACCTGGGCGCCCCCGGCATGGAGGGGGCGGCGGCCAACACCATGGCCTTCGCCACCCTGACGCTGAGCCAGCTGTTCCACGCCTTCAACGTCCGCAGCGAGGACCAGTCCCTGCTGGCCCAGGGGGCGCTGTCCAACCCGGCCATGAACAAGGCGTTCCTGGCGGGGATGGTCATGCAGCTGTCTGTGCTGCTCCTGCCGCCCCTTCAGGGGGTGTTCTCCGTGTGCCCCATGGACCTGACCCAGTGGGTGACGGTACTGGCCCTGGCCATGGCCCCCATCCCCATCTGCGAGGCGGAAAAGGCCCTGCGGCGGCGCAGGCCGGAGGCGGAGGAGCCCAGACAGGAGAAGGAGCTGTCCGCGGCCAGAAAGTAAACAGACGCGCCCCGGCCTGAGCAGGCCGGGGCGCAAGACTGTCGAAAAAGTGGCTTTGCCACTTTTTCGAGAAAGATGCAGTCTGCCGCGCGCAGGGTTTGTCCGCCAAAGGCGGACAAACCCCACACTTGCA